>CAJDVE010000014.1_pt1 | contig 12721 bp, 11 predicted proteins | sample 7391271 | NCBI WGS metagenome assembly CAJDVE01 (sample SAMEA7055701, study PRJEB34461) | soil metagenome | biome: terrestrial ecosystem; feature: Peninsula; material: soil | place: Antarctica | collected 2016
CAGCAAACAAGTGTAAGGGTTCAAACGTTAGTATATTATTATGTCAAAATTGTATTTATAAGGTTATTTACGAATATGTTTACACCGAAGTCATATCTTTTCAAAAATATTATTCCCGAAGTTGTTTCTAAATATGCAGACAACAATGCTTTAGGGTTTGTAGGTGAAGAATTTATAAGCTACACTCAGATGGGTAAACGCATTGATGCGGTAATGGCTTATATGGAAGCTTTGGGCATTGAGCCAGGCGATCGAGTAATTCTTTACAGTCAGAATATGCCCAATTGGGGTATTGTTTATTTTGCAACACTATTTATGGGGGTAGTTATTGTGCCCGTTTTGCCCGATTTTAATGCGTATGAACTGGGTAATATAATAGAACACTCGGGAGCCAAAGCAATTTTTATCTCCAAATCATTGGACTTTAAATTGGCTAAGGTGGATAATCTTGATATTGATATCATTGTAAGGCTCGATGATTTTAGTTTATTCAACAGGGCAGACGAATCTCCCCTTTTTGACGAAGAAAAGCAACCCTCTGGCACTTATTCGCCCAACGAAGATGAGATGTCGGTACTGCTATACACCTCTGGCACTACAGGCACGCCCAAGGGAGTAATGCTTTCGCAAAGAAACCTTATTACTAATATTTATCAGTGTAATAACGTACAAGAAATTTTACCAACTGACAGATTTCTTTCTGTTTTACCATTGTCTCATACCTATGAGAATACTCACCTACAGGCTCTGTTTTATTACCAGCGTTAGAAAAAATAAAACCCACAATAATGCTTACTGTGCCCTTAATTATTGAGAGGGTATACAAGGGCAATATTCTGAGAAAAATAAATAGAAAAGGCATCACACGTAACTTATATAAATTTAGACCAACTCAAAAACTACTAAACAAAGTGGCAGGGAAGAAACTGTACGAAACCTTTGGCGGTCAACTAAAGTTTTTCGGTATTGGGGGTGCCAAATTAGATGCGCAAGTAGAGCGTTTTCTTATTGATGCTGATTTCCCGTTTGCTATTGGATATGGATTAACAGAAACTTCGCCTTTGGTAGCCGGATGCTCTCCTAGAAAAGGAAAGTTCCAAGCTATAGGTCCTAAAGTGATAGATTCTGAAATTATTATACACAATCCTAATCCTGAGACAGGCGATGGGGAGATCTGGTTTCGTGGAGAAAATGTGATGTTGGGGTATTATAAGAATGAAGAGATGACCAAAGAGGTCTTAACTGATGATGGTTGGTTTAAGACAGGCGATTTGGGTTCTTTCGATAAAAATGGCATTTTAACCCATAAGGGACGCCTTAAGAGTATGATTGTTGGCCCCAGTGGCGAAAATATCTACCCCGAAGAGATAGAGTCTTTGATTAATAAGTTTGAATTTGTTGAGGAATCTCTGGTAATTGAAGACAAAGGAGGCTTAGTAGCCTTAGTGCACTTTAATATGGAAGAGCTGGAGCAACGATTAAAAGAGATTACATCTGATGCTTCTATAAAAATTGAAGACAAGGTTGTTGAATTAAAAGCCGATTTGCTAGAGTATATCAACTCGAAGGTTAATAAATCGTCGAAGCTACAAGATATTATAGATTATGTAGAGCCTTTTAAGAAAACTGCTACCAATAAGATTAAGCGTTATTTGTATAATGCTGATGATGTGAAGAAATAGAAAACTTTACGATATTATATAAACAGTATAATTGTAGTGGCCGACCTAAGTGTCGGCCATTGTTGAATTTATCTTGCGCTAGCAGAAGTGGATTATAGTTTTCCTATTGGAGTTGTCTAGTAATTAGCGATTTAGTTGTTCAAATATGAAACTGTAAATCTCACTCTCAATTGGAGCCTCTATCTTAATTTTGTTCGCATTTAACGAAACAGGAAATAATATTTTTCCAGATACTTCACTCATAGGAGGTATCATCTGTGGTAATAGTGCTTCATTACTCCAAAAAATGAGTTCTCTATTCACGCTATTCGTTTTAAAATCATGCTCTCTTGCCCAATCGTCTTCATTTTTTTGTCTTTGCGTTTCAATATCATCTCCACTTCTACCAAAAATAACTCCTAAAGTTCCTGCAATAATCCCATCTGTTACTACTTCTTTAGTGCTTTTACCTAATAGCGAGTAGGGATTTTTATTATTTTTCAAACTATCTAGTTGTATTGATAACTGTTTTATTTCCTCTTCAGGGTTGATAGCATTTACAAAAGTAGAACCAACTTCAACACTTTGTGAGATAATACTGTATTTAAATGTAGTAGGAGTAACAAAAATTGAATCTTTAGACTTGTTTCTAATCAATACTTCAAACTTGTAGTTTTGATTGTATACTTCTACAAAATCTATCTTTACTCTATGTCTATTATTAAATATACTTTCATTTTCAATTTTGCGCATCACAAGTTTAGATGACTTTGTTATGCGATGTGATGTGCAACTTATAACTATAGCAAATATTAAAAAAATATAGGCGCTATTTTTATATTTCATATCAATTTGTCAATTATTGAACTAACGCAGATCTGTCTGACTCTTCCCTTTGTATTTAAGGATTAGGATACACAAGTTGGGAGACTTGTACCAGCGAAGAGTAAGATGTGTCGTATTCAACACCTATTATTCTTAATTCAATCTTACTAAATCTTTCAGTTTTTGATTTGCTTCACTTCCTATAATTAATTCAAAACAAATCAACTTACTCCAAAGAACTCTGTAAATATTTCTTACTTCATTACTTTCTTTGATTAAAACTAATAAATCAGAGGAGTTGAAATTTATTTCTAACTCATTATAACTGCCCTCAACTTGCAAATTACCTTCAAACCAGAATCTAATTTTCAGGTTTTCTCTAGGGGTGTAAATCTCTTCTTCTATTTCTAAATCATCTCTATCATAAAGAGGATGTTTCACTAAAAATACATTTAATTTATTTCTCCAAAAGTTTTGTTCCATAGCTTCTATTTTTGTTTCATTGTAAATACTTTGATTTATTCAGTGACTTTTCGCTAGCGAGGTGTCTCTGAAACATGGTTGTTTTTATTAGTAGGCACAAGTCAGGAGACATGCGCCAGTGCGCCAACGAGGGAATTATTTGTTCTCAATAATCTCCCAAAACGTATCAGGCAAATACACATTCTCCACATTTGCACCCTCAGCAAACAACGGAGCCATCTCCTCTTCAGTAAACCCAGCTATGCCACACCCAATTCTTGTAACCAAAAATTTAAGATTGGGGTTTTGCTTTGCAAATTCTATAAACTCATCCACATAAGGTTTAATCTCTGCCACACCTCCATGCATGGTGGGTATTCCGTAAGATTGTCCTTGCAAGCCAACTCCTTGTCCCCAAATAGCGCCAAACTGTTTTGCAGCTATATGAGCAGCTCCGCCACCATGACTGCCTTGTAGGTTACTACCGAAAACAAAAATCTCTTTATCTTTTAGTTCTGATATTCTATCTGGTGCAATACGTTTTTTCATAATCATAATTAGGTGTGTGTTTTAAAATGTTAATAGTAATTCTACGCTCAGCTTGTTTGAACTCATCTCTTCATAGACATTAAGAATGGGAAGGTCGTTTTCTGTGAAATAGAATTCATAGTCTATGCGGATTAAAGAATCGAAAGGGGCATTGGTAAAGCTAAAGCCGAGTCCCAATGTCAATCTGTTTACATCTATATCAGTATCTGTTTGGTTGCTACCCATTGCATCCCAACGCGCAGCAGGTATCATATTCTTAAACAGTTTTCCGTTTTTAAGTGGAAACCAATATGCTCCTTGTAGATAAGCACCCGTTAGTTTATCATTGTCTACTTTGTTTTTACGGTGCATTAGTTCTGTTTCAACTTTCCAATTGCTGCCTTCGTAGCGCAAGTCAGCACCATATATCATAAAGTCTAGCAAGTCGCTCTTGGGTAGTTTATACAACTTGGCAGTAGTACGAAAGCCTTTCATATTACCAATGCGCAAGCGGGTAACGAAGGATGGGCTATCTGTCCAAACTGGGTCGTTAATGGTGTTGCCATTAAACATGGCAGCATCTATACCCACAGGAAAGTTGCTGATTTTAAAATCATAGGTCGCAGATACTCCAATATCGCGTGTACCGAACGTGAAATATTTGCCGATAAACGGACGGTTGGCAAACATTATACTGCCAGGACTAGTTGTGTATGAGTTGTGGACAGGAATCCCCGATTGTCCTATTTTAATTGTTAATCCATCGAGTGGATTGACAGCTCCATACAAATCCAACACTTTAAAATCGCCTTCGTCGCTTAGTTCTGCCATAGCTCTGTAGCTGACAAAAGAAGTTACATCTCCTTTTATACCAAGACGTGAGTTGCGCACCGAAAAGCGAGAGGTTTTTGTTTCTTCGGCATACTCAAACTTAGATTTGAGGAGACCGTCGAAGGTTATAGAGGGTGTAAATTCCCAGTCGATGTTTGATTTGTTTTCTTGCGCCGATGAGAGTGTGAGTGCACAAAGGATACTAATTAAAGTAACGGATATTCGTTTCATAAATTATTGTGTTAATATTGAAAGTACACCCGGCGAGAATCGAACTCGCATCTTCGGAACCGGAATCCGATATTCTATCCATTGAACTACGGGTGCATATATAAATGCAAATGTAAGAAAATAATTAGTAAACGAAGGTAGATTTATTCCATGTTAAATCTATTGTTTCCTTTGCAAGGTAAGGTTCAATTTTCATAACGTCTTGTTGAGACAAATGCTTCTTTATATTGAATGTTGCTTGTAAGTTGTTGCCTCCATCTTTAAATTGAAGTTGAAGTGGGTAGATATCGATTTGCGACACAGCCCATTTAAATCCTGGTGTGTCTGTTTTTGTTTCATTAAAAAACATGCTTGGTGGAATTGTAGGTAGTATGTTGCTTTTCTTAATCTCTTCCCACTCGTTAGTGAAAAACCGTATATCGCTATCGCATACATTACTACTGCAAACTGTTTTAATAAGCGCTACTATCTGAGTATTGTTTACTAAAGGTAGTATTTTTATTTGCATAGTGCCCACCTCTGATGTTTTGAGCGATAGAAAAGTATCGGTGTATTCCAATCGCTCTATTTCGCCCAGTGGGTAGGGTATTACAGATAGCGATGAATCGACCAACAACATTGTTTTGTTTGCTTCCGAAAAAGCAGGTAGGTATTCGCTTGGCATGCTTTTGAAAAGCTCGTTGATTGTTTGCCCCGAGCTGTAAAAAGTGATGCTGCTTAAAAGAAGTAGTATGATATAACGTTTCATCTGTTGTGTTTAATGTGTAAGAATGCCTATTTGTGTAGGATTGATAGTTGGTGTGCCACCTTCTGTTCCTTCGGTTACCTCTAGTTTGAAGTAGCGAGCGGTTTGCTCTTCGTCGAAACGGATAAACTGTGGAACAGGATTGTTTTTGATATTGCCAAACTCGCGGTTTTCCGACGGCTCGGTCCACTCTTTTCCGTCTGTACTAAGAAGGAAGCGATATTTGAAAGCCATTTCAGCTTTATTGTCAGGATTATAGGTGAAACCCTTTACGGTTATATTCTTGCCTTGCATATCTACAGTTAGAGGGTTGGTTTGTAACACTTCTGCCCATTCGCCATCTATATGGGTAAGTTCTATTAAGCTACCCGCCTCATTGAATGGGGCGGCATAGTATGCTCCAATTTCACTTATGTTGGCACTAAAGCGAGTTTCAATCAGTGTTATACGAATCTTTTCTGGCGCCACATCATTAAAACGCAATAAGCGTTTGTAGCCAATAGTAGTTCCTTCGGCTAGTTTTACCCAGTTACCATCTATCAAACCTTCTACTTTAAATACTTCAACGCGTTGTCCTTTTTGTATATCTTCTTGCAAAAGAACGGTGTTAATTATTTCACCCTCTTTTATCTTATACTCTTTGTAGTCGCCATTTCTAGCTTTCCAGTATGTATGAGTTTCGGCCATTTTGTTATCGGCAAAAGTCTCTTTTATATACTGTCCAAACTCTTTTAAGCGTGTAGCATCTACTTCGTGAATCAAACCACGCGTATCAGGCGGTATATTCAGTAGCAACACAGAGTTCATTCCTACCGATTGGTAATAAATGTCTACTAAATGTTCCAATGTTTTCACTTGTGCATCTTGCTCTGGGTGATAAAACCAACCTGGACGGATAGATACATCCACTTCCGATGGATACCAGTATATAGATTTGGCTTGCTCTATGAGTTTGCGACTACCTAAATCTTTTGCAATTGCAGAAATTCCTAAGCGGTTGTTTTCTTCTACAGCATCGTCGTGAATATCGGCACGTAATGGAGTAACGCTCCACTCTGTTTCTCTACCCAATCCGCTTTCGTTGCCTACCCAGCGAACATCGTCGCCCATTATTGCTTTCACAGCATTGGGTTGTAGGCTATCTATTACATGGTAAAATGCCTCCCAATCATATATTTGTTTTTTACCATTTGGCCCTTCACCATTAGCACCATCAAACCATACTTCGTGTACTTCTCCGTAGTTGCTCAATAGCTCATGTAGTTGGTCAACAAATAGTTGGTTGTATGTTGGCGAGTCGCCATAGCTTGGTGCATTTCTATCCCAAGGCGATAGGTATACTCCAAATTTCATTCCATGTTTGTCTGCAGCATTTTTTAGCTCTCTTACTACATCACCGCCCCCATCGCGCCATAGTGAATTAGCAACTGAGTGTTCTGTAGTTTTTGTGGGCCATAAACAGAAGCCATCGTGATGCTTTGCAGTTAAAATTACCATCTTAAAACCACCTTCTTTAAGAGCCACCACCCATTGCTCGGCATTAAAGTCGGTTGGGTTGAAAAGTTCTGGGCTTTCACTTCCATCGCCCCATTCGCGACCAGTAAATGTGTTTATACCGAAATGGATAAAGGCAGTTAGTTCTAGCTTTTGCCATTCGTATTGCTGTTTAGTAGGAATAAGACTGGCAGCAAGTTTTAATTTTTGCTCAGCGGTGAACCCTTCATCAAAAACTATCTCTTTTTCAATGTAGCTTTTCTGTTTTGTACAAGCAGCACCAATCAATAGAAATAGCAAAGAAGCTATGAATGTAAAGCGTTTCATCTTTTATACTTTAAATAGATAATAGTTTTAGTCTGTTATGTTATACTTAATAACAAAGTTAATTCGTTTATTGTAAGATACAAAAAAAGTCGCATGGATAATGCGACTTTTATGATCAGTGGTCTATTTTAATAAAACACTGTTAGATTATTTGTTGTTGTTGAGACTAGTCAACTGTAACTTCCTCCAAAACTTCTGGAGTTTCTTCTAAAACTGCTTCAGTTGCTTCTTCAATTGCCTCAGTTGCTTCTTCAATTGCCTCAGTTGCGTTTTCAATTGCAGTTTCCTCTGTAGTAGCTTTGTTTGTGCAAGCAGCAAAAGAGATAGTTGTAGCGATAGCTACTAATAAAATTAATTTTTTCATTTTTGTCTTTAAATTAAACGATATATATTGCTTTGGTTTTTTTTAAGCGTGCAAAGGTAGTAAAGTTTTTATGTTATACAACATGTTTGGGTGTTTTTATTTCTATTGTCTTGATTTAAGACTAAAACTTTTTAAAACTTCCATGTAATATTGCATCCCATGCTAGGCTTTTGCTTAGTATTTACTTCTTTTCCAGCAATTATAGCGTCTAGAGCTACAGACAAATCCTTACCTGTGGGTTCGCCTTTATTGGGGCTACTATCATCGAATTGTCCTCTGTATACACATTTCAAATCTACATTAAACACAAAAACATCTGGTGTGCATTCTGCCTAGTATGCTTTTGCAACCTCTTGTGTTTCGTCGTACAGATAAGGAAAAGGTTATGCTTGCTCTTTAGATACTTGGTTCACTAGTTGGGACCGTCTTGAGAATATGTTTATGCATTGTTGCTGCTAATAGCAACAAACTTTATTCCTTTTTTTTTGATGTTTATTTGCCACCTCTACCATTTTATCGTTTATATGTTTAACATAAGGGCAATGGTTGCAAATAAAGAAAACAACTGTTGCTACTTTCGATTTCATATGTACGAGTGTTACAGTTATTCCACTCATGGTGTCAATCAATTCAAAGTTGGGTGCATTTGTTCCTAGTTCCATCATATTTGATAATGAAGTATCATCCAATTGTGTTAATGTAAATAATCTAAACAACTTAAGCTGAAATCTCTCTATTATAATCAACAGCTAGATGTGCAGGTAGTTTAAGTTTTGAAAATAGTTAACTTATAATTGTATAGTAGAAATAAGGTTGTATTTACGATGGGTGAATTTAGACATCAATGTGTTGAAAAACACCTAGAAATACATCTTACTATATCTGCAATTCTGTTTGCTGTTTGCATTTAAGTCTTCTGTAAAGGTTTAATTAACAGTGTGTGCTGATATTTAAACATATGTTTAATGGGTAGATAATACATTATATGTAAAGCTGTTAGTCTGAGAATTTAACTTTTAGGATGCTTTGTTTTTTGATAAATCGGTTATCTTTGCTAATAGTATGGGCAAAATGCCTGTATGTTTACCACTTTATGTATATCTAAGTGTTATATATAGCCTGGAGAATCTAACTACATAATTTAAAGCTCAACATTTAATAAAAACAGCGTTTATAAATAATTTGCACGAATATGAAAACAATATCGATTATGAGAAAATACATATTACTTATACTGTCGCTTTTTATAGTGGCTATTTCTTGTCAAAAGGATGAGGAGCCGTCACTAACTATTAGTAGTAAAACAGAAATCAGTATTTCTAATATTAGAAGTTCAGAGATTATATCCTTTACTGCAAATATGGACTGGACTGCAAGATCATCTGCAAGCTGGTGTACTGTTTCGCCTACTAGTGGCAACATATCAAGTACGAAGGTTAATGTTACGATAGACGCTAATGATACTTACGATGATAGAACCTGTACAGTGACTATTGTGGCGGGAACATTGTCTAAAACTGTAACTATAAATCAAGGCCCTGCTTCGGGTCTCTTAGTATCGCCACTTAAGTTTGATCAACCGAATGATGCTTCAGTTATTGAGGTTACTGTACAGCACAACGTTGAATTTGATGTTTCAACATCAGAAGAATGGATAACATGGGACAAAACTAGAGCATTGGTATCTGATAAACTTTACTTTAATATTGCTAAAAATGAATCTTATGATAATAGGAACGGTTCTATTGAGATAAAACAAAAAAATGGAACACTATCAACAACAATCAAGGTATTTCAATCTCAGGAAGATGCCGTTATACTTTCAGATAAAACCCAAGAGGTATCGAGTGAAAATCAAACTTTAGAAGTAGAGTTGAAAACAAATGTCGACTTTGAGGTTTTAATTCCTAATACAGCTACTGACTGGGTTTCGTATTCAGGTACTAGGTCATTAAGAACAGAAACACTACTATTGAATATATCAGAAAATGATAATGATGTTCGTACAACAGAAGTATATGTAAAGAATAAGGCTACGAACCTTAGAGATACGCTTACTATTATTCAAGATAAAGCTGCTGTATTGCCTACATTGACAACTAGAGAAGCATATGATATATTAGCATGGTCTGCAAAAAGTGGGGGTGAGAATATTAATGATGGAGGAGCTCCTATTTTATCGAAAGGTATATGTTGGAGTATACAAGAAAATCCCACTATCGAAGACTTTAAGACTGATAACGGAGAGGGTGTAGAGGATTTTGAAGCAGAAATGTTGGACCTAGCGGTTAAAACTAACTATTATGTAAGGTCTTATGCTACCAATAGAGTAGGAACTACTTACGGAAACGAAATTACTTTTACAACATCCGATGCTGTTGCAACACCTATTATAAGTCCTGTTGGGGGTAAGTATGGAGATGCTCAAACTATTACTATGACATGTGAAACAGAGGGAGCCGAAATAAGATATACATTAAATGATGCCGACCCTACAGAAACATCGGTGCTTTACACCGGAGAGTTTGTGATTGAAGAAAGCATGACTATTAAAGCTAAAGCTTTTAAAGAAGATTGGATGGCAAGTTCTATAACAACAGAGGTTTTTGAGATTTTGCTTGATGCACAAATAATTGTAGGAACTTCAAATACAATTCAACATATAGAAAACACAAGAGATTTTGTGTTTAAGCTAAATGATCTTAACGATAAAGAGATATACTTTGTTTTTTCAAATATAGATGAGAGAAGACCTGTACGTTTGCCAAAATTGGAAAGTAGTGTTATGTCTGGTAGCAATATAAATGCAAATAGGTCTTTATCTGCTCTTTCTAAAGCTTCATCATTTATTCCTTCAGGAAAACCTTCTGTTACCGAATTTAACAACTCCTCTCATGAAAATATTCAGAAGGGTGTGCTTAGTCCTCAATACAAAAAACAATTGGCTGCAAAATCAGAAAGTCTATCGGTTGGTTCAACTGAAGATCTTCGCGATAGCAAAGGTAATGGAATTAAATCTACAGTAAGAAAGGTAGTATCAGCTCATGGCAAGAACCTATATATATGGGTAGCAGATAATTGTTGGAGCACTTCAAGCAAAAAGAAATATTGGATTACTCAGGAAATGGTAGATGAGCTTGCTCCTAAGTTCCTTAACCCTGGTGATGATAATGATATATATGAATGGGTTACAAATGCTGCTGGAGACCCTTGGGGACCCACATCTTATGGTAATTTAATTGATGAAACCGACGATATTCATATATGGTTAATGGATATTGACGATGATAATAAAGATACAGGTTCATTAACGCTAGGATATTATTTTTCAAGAGATAATTATATCAAAACCTCTCAACCTAACTCAAACGAAAAGTTGATGTTTACTATAGATGCAGTTCTGTTTGGTAAACCAAACGCTGGAGCATGGAAAATAACAAACTATTGGCCTAAAGAATTAATATCTACTTTAGCACACGAGTTTACTCACATGATATACTTTTATCAAAAACAAATTCTTAGTGATCAAAGCCCTAATACAGCAATAAATGAGATGAGTGCACAGTGTGTAGAAGATTTAGTTGCTAACAAAATAGAGTCAGATGGACCAAGAGGTGTACCTTATGCAGCTTCTTCGGCAGGAGCTTCAAATAATCCTAGAGGTAGAATTCCTTTATACAACCAATATAACGATTATAATCTCTTAGATTGGAGTAGGAACTCTGATGAAGGTCTTATTAATTACTCAAAAACATATACACTTGGTGCATACTTAATGAGGAACTATGGTGGTGCAAACTTCATTAGAGAACTTATTCAAAATAATGCTACTGGATCTAATTCTATTGTTGAAGCTGTGAATGCTAATGGAGGTGCAGTGAGTAGCTATGGAGATATTCTTCAACGATTTGGTGCAGCCAATTTAGTGTCGCATCAAACAACAAATGATGCAGGTTATAAATTCAATACAGAAGATTGGAGTAGTTCTACTGTAGGTGCTGTTACGTATAACTTAGGTGCTATTAATTTGTACAACTATTCGCCAGCTCCTTATATGTATGATAAACTACCAACGCAACAAAAGCCAGGTTCTAATCTGTTTTATAAAGCTGGGAGCAACTTAAATGGCGACGTAGAGTGGTACTTTAATGGAATCGACAAGAATACTAAAGTAACAGTGGTTATTAAATAGTCTGTGAGAATATTCAGGTTTTAATTAAGAAAAGCTATTGTATAAACAACAGGTAGGGTGAACACAAAGTATAAAACGTGATATATACCGGGTAAGTATTAGCACATCAAATAGTTAAAAGAAACGATGAGTAAATTTTTATTGCAAACGTTAATAAATTAAGATGTTAAATTGAGTTTTTGAACTAATGTAATATTATTCTCTTAGTGTAGTAATGTACTACTACAGATTAAGACTAAGCATAAATCTCATATAAAAATTTAGAAGACATGATTAAAAATAAATTCGGATTAAGTTTGCTTGCTAAAATAGGGTTTCTACTCATTGTATCTTCATGTAACAGTGAAGATAATTCAAATAAACCAGTTACTAATCACGACAATACCAGTATTATATCATAAGACAATAGCAATGCTATATCGAAGGCTATCTGTGTATTAACGCCAACAGAGGGTGATAATGTAAAAGGGATAGTCACTTTTACACAAACAGAAGCGGGAATATTAATTGAAGCGAATGTTGAAGGTTTATCTGAAGGAGAACATGGATTTCATGTTCATGAATTTGGAGATATTTCAAAATCAGACGGAACCTCAACAGGGGGCATTTTAATCCTGGAGACAAAGAACACGCCGGTCCTGAAGATGCAATAAGACATGCAGGCGACTTTGGTAATATTATAGCAGACGAGAATGGAAATGGACATTATGAGCGTGTTGATAGTCTTATATCATTCAAAGGGATAAATAATATAATTGGAAGATCAATTATTATTCATGAAGATAGCGACGATCTTGTTTCGGAACCTACTGGTGATGCTGGCGGACGGGTAGCTCATGGAGTTATTGGGGTTGCCAAATAAGTAGAAAAGACCATTTTATTTTCAAATAACGACACAAAAAAACGCTCTCGAAATATTCGAGAGCGTTTTCGCTTATAATATATGTATAAGTGAAAGGTTTAATAATTAACCGTTTACTTTTGCCATGTGTTGAATAAGTTCAACAACTTTGTTTGAGTAACCCCACTCGTTGTCGTACCATGATACAACTTTTACGAAA
>CAJDVE010000184.1_pt1 | contig 12590 bp, 13 predicted proteins | sample 7391271 | NCBI WGS metagenome assembly CAJDVE01 (sample SAMEA7055701, study PRJEB34461) | soil metagenome | biome: terrestrial ecosystem; feature: Peninsula; material: soil | place: Antarctica | collected 2016
CGATCTTTTTTTGTTGGACGACCACTGCCGCGCTGTCTGTCTATAAAGCCGCTAAGTTTATTCATCTCCAGCACTTCGTACTCTTCTGGTGGCGTTACATTTTCCATAAACCCAGCTACAAGCTTTGCACCCATTCTTTTTTGAGCAATATCCAGCACCTTAAATGAATAAGTAACAGGTGGTTTTTTTACTTGCACTACTTCTCCAATGCGAATCATGCGTGAGGGCTTCACGCTATTGTTATCTATAAGAACCCTTCCTTTCTTACAAGCTTCTGAAGCTATTGTACGTGTTTTGAAAACTCGTACTGCCCAGAGCCATTTATCAATTCGTACTGCTTCGTCCATTGTTTTATTCCTTTTTGTTGTATTGATTCATGGTTATGTGTACTCCAGCTAAGCAGAAGCTTTTTATAATCTCTCCTGCTGCATCAAATTTAGCAGGAAGTTTTTCTTCTTCTTCTGGATCAAATGGGCTCATAACATAATTAACTTGAGCACCTCTTGGGAAGTCGTTGCCAATACCAAATCGCAAGCGTGCATAGTTTTGTGTGCCCATAATAGATTGAATATGGTTTAACCCATTGTGCCCAGCGTCGCCTCCGCGTGCTTTTAGTCTCAAAAGTCCGTATGGTAAGGCCAGGTCGTCAACCACTACAAGCAAGTTGCTTATTGGGATATTTTCTTTCTGTAGCCAATACCTCACAGCATTTCCACTTAAATTCATAAATGTGGAAGGTTTAAGTAGTATTAGGGATTTATTTTTAACGCGTGTCTCGGCAACAAAACCGTAACGCTTATCGCTAAAAACAACATTGGACGCTTTTGCAAAAGCGTCCAATATCTTAAATCCTATGTTATGGCGAGTATCTTCGTATTCGGGACCAATATTTCCCAAACCTACAATTAAATATTTCATTTACGCAATAGTAAGGATATTTGTTTATTTAATCAGTCTGCCGATTTATTCTTCAGATGCTGCTGCTGCTTCTTCAGCTTTTTCTTCAGCTAACTCTTCAGCTTCCTCTTCTTCGGCGTCTAGAACAGCGTCTGCAACTACACGAGTTGTTTGAACGCGACAAACTACTGCCTCATTTGGGTTTAGAATTTCAACGTTCTCGAAGCTTAATTCTCCTACTTGAATTGATTTACCCAATGCAACTTTAGTTACATCAATGTTTAATGTCTCTGGTAAGTGTTTGTAAAGAGCTTTTGCTTTTAATTTACGCAGGTCTAATGAAAGTTTACCACCAGCCTTTACACCTTTGGCTAATCCTTCCAAGCGAACTGGTATTTCAACTACAACTGGTACATCTTCGTAAACATGTAGGAAGTCGATATGAAGTACTTGATCTTTTACAGGGTGAAACTGCACTTCTTTAAGAACAGCTTTCATCTCTTTGTCTCCAACTGTTAAGTCTATTACAAATACATCGGGTGTATATATTAGTTTTAGAATATCAGTGTACTGAACTGTGAAGTTCAGATTTTCTGAATCTTTTCCACCATACAGGTTACATGGGATAAGATTTTTTTTACGTAAGCTGCTAGCAGCTTTTTTACCGAAATCAGTTCTGATTTCTCCTTTTAATTCAAATGTTTTCATTCTTTTGTTTTTTGTGTTACTCAAAATAAAGTAAATTGCTTTGCTTCCTTATTTCCCATCACACGGAGTGGCTCTAAAAAGCGGCGCAAAGGTAGTAATTATCTTTTTACTACACAACTGCATGAGGCCTATTTCTTTACTTCGAAAAGAGAGGTTAAATATACTGTGTACCTTCCCGTCCATTATAAAGCTCTTATGTATACAAGGGCTTAAACATTTTTAACCACAAATAGCGTCTAAACCACTTTAACATTTTTAATTTTGTATTCTAAATTCAGAACCTAACATTTTAATTAAATATAGTATGAGCCAAGTTGTTGATATAAGAGAATTGAATGAGTTGATTGAGCAAAAAAGCTCTTTTGTAGATGTTCTTACCAACGGTATGGATAAAGTGATTGTGGGACAGCATCACTTAGTTGAATCTCTTTTAATAGCTTTGCTGTCTGATGGTCATATATTACTTGAAGGTGTACCAGGGTTGGCCAAAACTTTGGCCATTAAATCACTTGCACAATTGATTGACGCTAAGTATAGCCGGGTTCAATTTACTCCAGACCTCCTGCCTGCCGACGTTATTGGCACTATGATATATAGTCAGCGCAACGAAGAGTTTATTGTGAAGCATGGTCCTGTTTTTGCCAACTTTGTATTGGCCGACGAAATAAACCGTGCTCCTGCAAAAGTGCAAAGTGCATTGCTTGAGGCAATGCAAGAGCGGCAAGTAACTATAGGAGATGAGACATATAAGCTGCCCGTTCCTTTTTTAGTTATGGCAACACAAAACCCTATCGAGCAAGAAGGTACTTATCCACTGCCAGAAGCACAGGTAGACCGTTTTATGATGAAGGTAGTAGTAAACTACCCTACAAAGGATGAAGAGAAAAAAATTATACGACAAAATATATTTGAACCTGTTTCCATTGGTCGTCCAGTATTGAATGGACAAGAAATTTTGGACGCTCGTAAAGTGGTGAAACAAGTATATATTGACGAGAAAATTGAGCAATACATAGTAGATATTGTTTTTTCAACACGTTATCCCGAGCAATTCAATCTACCAGAATTTAAAGATATGATTGGTTTTGGTGCATCGCCAAGAGCCTCTATCAATTTGGCATTGGCTGCCCGTTCGTATGCTTTTATTAAAAGACGTGGGTATGTTGTACCCGAAGATATTCGTGCAGTTTGTCACGATGTAATGAGACACCGAATTGGTCTTACCTACGAAGCTGAGGCAAATAATATAACATCTGAAGAGATTATAAGTGAAATCTTGAATAAGGTAGAGGTTCCTTAATTCATTTACCTTAGCTTTGTAGAAAAGCAAAAGATAAAAAAGGGAGTTTACACAAGTTTTGCTAATGAGTTACGTATGGAAACAACTGATCTACTAAAAAAAGTTCGTCGCATTGAGATTAAAACTCGAGGCTTGTCGCGAAATATTTTTGCTGGCGAGTACCACTCGGCGTTTAAAGGACGTGGTATGGCTTTTTCTGAAGTGCGCGAATACTCCTATGGAGATGATATGCGCGATATAGATTGGAATGTTACAGCTCGGTATAATAAGCCTTTTGTAAAAGTATTTGAAGAAGAACGAGAGCTTACAGTGATGTTGTTGATTGATGTGTCTGAAAGTTTAAGTTTTGGTACTTCAACTACAATTAAACGAAAGCCTTCTCTGCCATTCAAAATAATGATAAGATAGGGGTAATCTTCTTTTCAGATAAAATAGAAAAGTTTGTACCACCTAAAAAGGGGCGCAAGCATATTCTTTATATTATTAGAGAAATATTGAGTTTCAAACCAGAGAACAATCAAACAGACATTAGCATGGCGTTGCGTTATCTTACCAATGCTATAAAGAAACGTTGCACTGCTTTCTTGATGTCCGATTTTATAGACACCTCCGATTATAAGCAAGCATTAAAAATTGCCAATCGTAAACACGACTTAGTGTCGGTTCAGGTGTATGATAAAATGAGTACAGAGTTGAAGCCATTGGGATTGATGAAGGTGAGAGACCCTGAGACAGGCGTCGATCAGTGGATTGATACATCTTCAAAGAAGGTGCGAAGTACTTATCGTAACTGGTGGATTGACCAGCAAACATATATGCAAGGAGCATTTAAGCAAAGTGGAGTTGATAGCATCTCAGTTTCTACCGACGATGATTATGTGAGATCGTTGTTGATGCTATTTCAGAAAAGGGGCTAATACTCACAAGAAAATCAATTAGATAATTTATAGAATAACATTGGAAAAGAACAACTATATATTTAGCACATCTCTTATAAAAACAATCCTCGTTGTATTGTTTTTATTTTTGACTATGCTTACCATACAAGCGCAAAGGGTGTCGGTAAATGCTACTGTACAGCCTTCCGAAATTCTTATTGGAGAACAAGCCTTAATTAACCTACAAGTTATTGCTCCTAAAGATAAAGAGATTCTTTTTCCCGTATATAGAGATTCAATTGTTGGTGGACTAGAGGTTTTATCAATGGGAAATCCAGATACTACTATTTCCGACAATGTAAGAACTATCAATATGAAGTATTTGGTAACATCGTTCGATTCTACCTTATACTACATTCCATCTATGCCTGTTTCAGATGGTATAGATACAATAGAATCTAATTCTTTTGGATTGAAGGTTACTGCTCCCGAACTCTCAGACTCTACATTGGCGTATCTCGAAAAGATGAATTCTGGCCAAACAGACTCTATCGATTTTGAACAACTACAGCTAAGTGATATTAAGCCCATTCAAAAACCTCCATTCGTGTGGAAAGACTTATTGAGCTTACTTTGGATACCAGCAATAATTATTTTATTATTAGCTATACTTGGAGCAATTATATATTTAATAATAAGAAAGAATAGAAGAGGATATTTCTTTACACCTCCTCCGGTACTGCCTGCCCATGTGAGGGCAATAACAAGCCTTGACAAAATAAAAACAGAAAAGATTTGGCAGCAAGAGAGGTACAAGGAGTTTTACACACAACTAACAGATGTGTTGCGCAGGTATATACATGAGAGATATGGTGTCAACTCATTAGAAATGACTTCTGGAGAGATTTTAACCATAATAAGAACTAAAGTTGAAGAAGATTCAGTGTATGAAAACCTAAAGCAGGTACTCACCATAGCAGACTTGGTGAAATTTGCTAAGCACAAGCCGTTTATAGACGAGAATGATTTAAGCATGATAAATTCATACTTTTTCATCAATCAAACCAAAGAAACCGATCCGTTGCCAAACACTTCTTCGGAAGAGAATGTAAAAAAGGCAGAGAAGGATTTATTATCTGAAGAGAAAAACTAATTATGGAATTTGCACACCCCTCATATTTATATTTGTTACTATTGCTTTTACCGCTTATTGCATGGTACATTGTAAAGCTATCGCGAATGCAAGCTTCATTTAAATTAGCTTCTACAGATGCTTTCAAAGAGATGCCTCGTACACTAAAAGTGTATATGCGTCATCTGCCTTTTGTATTAAGGGTAATTACAATTGCACTAGTTGTTATTGTTTTGGCTCGTCCACAATCTATCAATCAATGGCAAGAAACTGAATCGCAAGGTATAGACATAGTGTTGGCAGTAGACATTTCGGGTTCTATGCTGGCACAAGATTTAACCCCCGATAGATTGACGGCAGCCAAGAAGGTAGCCGCAGAGTTTGTTACAGATAGATCAAGTGATAAGATAGGATTGGTGATATTTGCCGGTGAAAGCTTTACGCAATGTCCGCTAACAACAGACCACAAAGTATTATTAAACTTGCTTAACGAAGTAACCTTTGGTATGGTTGAAGATGGTACTGCTATTGGTTTAGGTCTCGCCAATTCGGTGAATAGGCTAAAAGATAGTAACTCAGAGTCTAAGGTTATTATACTTTTGACAGACGGTACAAACAATCGTGGGCAGATTGCACCTTTAACAGCAGCAGACTTAGCTCGCTCTTATGGAATAAGAGTTTACACCATTGGTGTAGGCACACAAGGGGTGGCTCCAACACCCGTTCAAACTCCGTTTGGCATAAGAATTCAGAATGTTGAGGTAGATATTGATGAGAAAACTTTAACTGAAATTGCTGCTATCACAGGTGGACAGTATTTCCGTGCCGAAGACAACGAAAGTTTGAGTAACATTTACGATGAGATTGATGAAATGGAAAAGTATTTAATCAAAGTTCAGAATGTGACACGCAAACAAGAACTGTATCTTCCATTTGCATTTTATTGAATTGATGTTACGTAGAACTTGGTTGAGGAGCATTCCTTAATATTAAATTAGAAGTAAAGATACTTCTGTACTAAAAGAAGAATATTATAATCCTAGTAAGGATATAGAGAATTAAACTATGTTTCGATTTGCACATCCAGAGTATTTGTATCTATTTATTGCATTACCTTTTGTATTTGCGATATATATATTCCTGAATATAAAGAAGCGAAAAGATGTATCTAAAATAGGTACACTCGATTTGGTGAAGCAAATGATGCCCGAGCTATCATTAAAACGCTCCTATCTTAAGTTTTGGATTGTTTTTGCTGCACTTGTGCTGGGTGTATTGCTAGTTGCAGGTCCACAATTTGGAACAAAAGTAGAGAATGTTGAAATGAGGGGTATTGAGTTGGTTATTGCAGTAGATGTCTCTAACTCTATGTTGGCACGCGATATAAAACCCGACAGATTGAGTAGAGCAAAGCAAATTTTGTCTCGTATTATAGATGCACGAAAAGAAGATAAAATAGCTTTAATAGTTTTTGCAGGTGAGGCTTATGTGCAAATGCCTTTGACCTCTGATACACAATCGGCAAAACTATTCTTAAACTCCATCGACCCAAGCTTAGTACCTGTGCAAGGAACAGTTATTAGCAAAGCTATTGAATTAGGTATCAACTCTTTTTCAAGCGATACAGATGTTGATAAAGCTATGATTTTAATAACCGACTCTGAAGGCGATGCTGTAAAACTAGCAAAAAGAGCCAGCGACGCAGGAATTATGGTAAATGTTATTGGTATTGGTTCTGTGGACGGAAGTCCTATTCCTGAATCGGAATATAGCAACACTTATAAAACAGATACAGAAGGAAACATTGTAGTTACAAAGCTAAACGAAAGTATGGCTCGCGAAATTGCACAAAGTGGAAAAGGTTTGTTTGTGCATGCCGATAACACCAATGCCGCAATGAATGCTTTGGAAACTGAGCTAAACAAGCTGCAGAAAAAAGATATGGGCAGTTTGGTCTATTCAGAGTATGATGAGAAGTTTCCTATCATTGCATGGATGTTATTAATTGTATTGATAGTTGAAGTGTGTATCTTTGATAAGAAAAATAGATTATTTAGAAACGTTCGAATTTTTAAAAGATGAAAATAAGATTAATTATATTGCTCATTTCGTTGGTGTCTGCTTTCTCGCTTACTGCCCAAAAAGCTGTGAGAAAAAACACAAAACAGGGAAATAGGTCGTATAAAGAGCAAAAATACGAACAGGCAGCCCAAAAGTATGAGGAGGCTATAGAAATTAACCCCAATGCGCCTGAGGCAAATTACAACTTAGCAAACACGTTGTATAGACAAAACGAGTGGGATAAATCGATAGAGCAACAACAGCATTATTTGAAAATAGAAAAAGAGAACGGTCAACAAGTAGCTGCAAGTTGGCACAATATTGGTAATGCTCTGTTGCACAAGAAAGAACTTCAACAATCGATGGAAGCATATAAAAATGCCTTAAGAATAAACCCAGAGGATGATGAAGCACGCTACAATCTAGCAGTTGTTCAGAAAATGATTAACGACGAAGAGCAGGAACAAGAACAGGAGCAAGAGCAGGAGCAGGAGCAAAAAGAGGATAATCAACCTCAATCTCCCGAACAGCAACAAAATCAAAATAAGAAGCCAGAAGATCAAACTGAGCCCGAGCAGATGTCGAGAGACAATGCAAGACAGATATTGCAAGCAATTGAACAAGACGAAAAGGAGACTCAGAAACGTTTAAACGAAATGAAGGCTGAAGAGCGTAAAAAGAAAGCGCAAGAAAACAAGCGTCAAAACAAAGATTGGTAGCTTTTTAAAAAGTGTTTGGCCGAAAGCAATAAGTGATACAATAAATAGGAATTACTCTAACAAGATATGAATTACAAAAGCATCAGTTTATATATTAAAATATTTTTACTTCTGTTTCTTTTACAAAGTAACTCCCTGTATGCTCAAGATGTAATTTTTAAAGCATCAGCACCAAAGGGGGTTGTTAAAAACGAACAGTTCCGCCTGACCTATACGCTAAACAAAGAGGGTAAAGAGTTGAGGTTGCCTTCAGATATGGAGGGCTTTGATATACTGTTTGGTCCATCGGTATCATCAAGTTATAGCACACAGATAATCAACGGTAAATCTACTTCTCAAAGTTCATTTTCACACACCTATATCTTAACTGCTCCACAAGAGGGCAGTTTTACTATTGGTCCAGCAACTATCATTATTAATGGTAGCAACTATAAATCTAACTCGGTTACAATAAATGTGCTACCTCCCGATAAAGATACAGAAAAGTCTCAATCGGGTCAAAGCTCATCATCATCAATTGAAATAGAAAGTACAGATGCATTTATACGTGCAATAGTTTCGAAAAACAGAATTTACGAGCAAGAGGGGTTTATGGTTACATTTAAACTGTACACCACTTTAGATGTTGTTAATTTTGGAAGAATTGAATTCCCAGAATTTGAAGGCTTTTTAGTTGAAGAGTTAGACATCCCTTCAAATCAACAATTGCAATTAGAACATTACAACGGAAAAAACTATTATACTGCCGACCTTCGCAAAACATTACTTTTCCCACAGCGCTCGGGCAAAATGACCATCCCTAGCGGTAGATTAGAGATGATATTCTCTGTTCCATCAGGGAAAAAGATTTCAAGCTTCTTCGGTATGCAAGAGGTGAATGTAGATGTAAAGAAACCTCTGATTACAAACCCTGTAAGCATAGATGTAACGGCTTTGCCTTCGGGAAAACCTTCTAGCTTTAACGGGGCTGTGGGGTCGTTTACTTTTAAGCCAACTATTAGCACCGATAAGATATCAGCAAACGAACCTGTAACTATCAAGCTCGAAATATCGGGAACAGGCAATCAGAAACTAATACAGAACCCCAAAGTTGAGTTTCCAACCAACTTTGAGCTCTATGACCCAACAATTGATAATACTTTAACACCCAGCGCAAATGGATTTAACGGTACTAGAACCATTGAGTATTTAGTTATTCCTCGTTATGAAGGCGACTATTCTATTCCTCCCATCGAGTTTTCGTATTTCGATATTAGTAGTAGATCATACAAAACAGTAAAATCGCCTACTTATTCGCTCACTGTGTTGAAAGGAGACCCAAGTAAAGCATCAGCATCTAGCAGTTATGTAAACCAACAAGAGGTAAGGGTAGAGCAAGACATTAGATATATTAAAACTGAGCAACCAACGTTTATAAACACCGATAATTTCTTTGTGGGATCATGGAGGTATTGGCTTTGGTATGTAATTCCTTTCGTATTGTTGTGCGTGTTCTTTATTGTATACCGTAAGCAAATGAAGTTGAATGCAAACATTGCTTTGATGCGTAATAGGCGAGCCAATAAAGTAGCTAAACGTAGATTGAAACGTGCTGAGAGTTATCTTAAGAAACACGATAAATCAAACTTCTACAACGAGCTCTTGCAGGCGTTGTGGGGTTACTTTAGCGATAAGCTATCTATTCCAGGTGCAAGCCTCACAAGAAGCAATATTGGAGCAGAGCTCTCAAGTTATGGGGTAGATGAAACGCTTATCGAAAGGTTTATGAAAATCTTGGATACTTGCGAGTTTGCACGTTATGCTCCAGTAGAATCTTCGGTTGCAATGGATGAAATTTACCAAGAGGCTAGCGATGCAATTGGGAAAATGGAAAACATTTTAAAATCAAAAAAATAAAATGATGTTACGTAACTATATATTATTTGCTTTTACTATTTGTTTTTTTAATTTCGGATTACTGCAAGCTCAAGCCGACTCAGATTCGGTTTCGATTGCCGATATAACCAAAGCCATAGTTAATTATGAGCGAGCCCTATTGTTAAAACCTGGAGATAGCGATATAAGGCACAACTTGCGTTTTGCACGTACACGTATTGAAGATAAGATTGATAGTTCGGATAATTTTTTCATAAACAGGTGGGTACGCTCACTGCAAAACCTATATAGTGCCAATACTTGGGCAGTTATTGGAATTGTCTTTTTCATATTATTTATAATAGCCGTTGGCTTATATATGATATCATCACGATTAGTTTTGAGAAAAATTTCTTTCTATGCTGGAATTGTACTCTTCTTTATGGTGATAATAACAAATGTCTTCGCTTTTAAACAAAAAGATAAAATTGTAAATCGCTCAACAGGTATTGTTATGTCTGCATCAGTTTCTATATACACATCACCAGATGCGCATAGCCAAGAACTTTTCCGTTTGCACGAAGGTGCTAAAGTAAAGATTAAGCGTGAAGAGGGACGATGGATTGAAATTATGATTGCAAACGGTAGTGTTGGTTGGCTACAGAAAATGAATGTAGAAGTAATATGAATGAATTCATAGATAAATTACTTCCATTTGAGAGAAATATTTTTCTATCTCTCAATGAAAGTATATCTGATTTTTGGGATAATGCTATGTGGACCTATACAGGAATTGTAACTTGGGTACCCATGATTATAATTATTCTTTATATTGCTTTTCATAATCAACAACTAAAAGAAGGTCTTCTTGTATTGACATCAATACTTTTGGTTCTATTGTTATCAAATTTAGTCTCAGGATATTTTTTCAAGCCGTTTTTTCAACGATATCGTCCTTCACATCATCCAGACTTTAAGGATTTTGTGAATATTATTAATGATTTTAGAGGAGGAGATTACGGGTTCATTTCAGGTCATGCAACAAATAGTTTTGCTTTAGCTTTTTTCTTCTCTCGACTTTTTAGAAATCGGTTGCTTACTATCTCTATGATGCTTTGGGCAACATTAAATAGTTATTCTAGAATTTACTTGGGAGTTCACTTTATAAGCGATATAGTAGCAGGATTTGTAGTGGGAGCTACTATTGGATTACTTGTTTATGAAATATATATAAGACTACGTGTACGTTATTTTAAGATATCATTGTCTGATAAACGTAATAGTATATATTCTCAAAAACGAGGAAAGATTCTAGGTGTTGTAATCATTTCGTACATAGCTCTTGTTATTATATTTAGCCCCTTTCTTACTTCTTTTTCTCACTCGATTATACCAGAGTCTTGGTTCTGATTTAAGACTCATCTTTGACTGACCAATATAAAATTGAATTTTATTCAATGTTTTCTTTAAAATAATTGGATAACTCTAATCTTTTTGCTAAGTTTAACCCGCTATATGCATAGAGAAGATATTATTCACATTTAAAAGATAAAAGTCATGTCAAGAACGATTACATTTAACGAGTTAAGACGATTCAAAGACAAACTTCCCCACGGTAGTATCCGTAAAATAGCCGAAGAGTTAAACATGGAAGTTGAAACTGTTAGGAACTATTTTGGCGGATACAATTACGATGAGGGTAAAAGTATTGGAGTTCATATTGAGCCAGGTCCCGATGGTGGAATTGTTGTTTTAGACGATACTACTATTTTCGACAAGGCTCTTTCTATTTTAGGGCTTGAAGAGTATCCAGTTTATAAAGAAAGCCAAGAAGAAGAAAGCAAAGCCGAATAGACAATCTTTAAGTAGATTATCTGTTTTTTTGTGTGTTGGTTTATCCTTCAATACTTTGTTTCAAGAATCTCTCCAAGTTTGCCATTGCATACTTAAATCTTTTCTTGTAAGTCATTGTTGAGGACAAACCAACACATTTTGAATAATATAACCACTCTTTTTATGTAGTTTTCAATCTGTTCATCTCATTTAAAGTAACCCATTTTTAACAACCCCATAATTATGAAAGACAAAGATAAAAACAAAGACAAATTGGTTACGGTTGCAATTCATACCTATCAAAAGGCTCATATACTAAAAAGCATACTCGAATCAGAAGGTATAGATACCTATATTCACAATGTAAATTTGCTTCAGCCTATGGTGTCAGCAGGCGTGAGAGTGAGAATTAATGAAGTTGACCTTCCTAGAGCTTTAGATATTATTGAGAACGTAAATTTTGATGCAGTTGAAGAAGCCGAAAAGCCAGCTAAGGAAAAGAAAAGAGAGATATTGGTACCCGTCGATTTCTCTGAGTTTACATTAAAAACATGTGAATTTGCTTTTGAGTTGGCAAAAGAAGTCGATTGCAGCATTAAGTTGATGCATGTCTATTTTTCATCCTATTATCCATCAAGTATTCCTTTTGGAGATACATTTGCAGTACAACCTAAATCGGAGGGAATGTACAAGGATATTTACGAGAATGTAGAGCGTCAGATGAAAGAATTAATAAGCAAGCTAAATGTGAAAATAGCAGAAGGCATTATTCCCGATGTGCATTATTCATATACCCTTCGCGAAGGTTTGCCAGAAGAAGAGGTGGTGAACTACTCAAAGAAAATTCATCCATATGCTATTGTAATGGGTACACGCGGGAGTAGTAAAAAAGATCAAGACCTTATAGGCAGTGTTACTGCTGAAGTGATAGAGGGATGCAGAACCCCTGTTTTTGCCATACCCGAAAACTCTCCAATACACTCTATATCTACTATGAAAAACATTGTTTTTCTTACTAATTTTCAAGAGCGTGAGTTCCTAGCTCTTGCAATACTTATGGAGTTTATAAAAAACTACCCAATAAAGGTCTCTTTTGTTCATGTGGCCAGAAAAGAAGACCGTTGGAATGAGATAAAGCTTACAGGATTGAAGAATTATTTTGAAGAGCACTATCCAAATACTGAGACTGATTATATTGTAGTAGATGG
>CAJDVE010000021.1_pt1 | contig 12488 bp, 13 predicted proteins | sample 7391271 | NCBI WGS metagenome assembly CAJDVE01 (sample SAMEA7055701, study PRJEB34461) | soil metagenome | biome: terrestrial ecosystem; feature: Peninsula; material: soil | place: Antarctica | collected 2016
AAAACACTGTGGAAGAATTGAAAGGGTTTGATGCAGAGAAGTGTTTGAATTGTTGAAGGAAAACTGTCTGAATTAGGATTTATAGGATTAATGGATTAATGGATTAGGAACAGGTTCAAAAAATTGAGTAGAGTATTGATCTTTTTTTAATAGATAAAATGCAACACAAAGAAATTACATATAAAATAATTGGATGTGCAATGAAAGTGCATTCAACATTGGGTAATGGTTTCCAAGAAGTTATTTATCAAAGAGCAATGGCTATAGAAATGAATAAACAAGGTTTATCATATGAGCGTGAAATGGAGATGAATATATATTACAGAAATGAACATATAGGAACACGAAGGGTGGATTTTTTTGTAGAAGGTGTAATTATGGTTGAGTTAAAAGCGCTTATAGAAATGGAAGATGTACATTTAGCACAAGCAATGAATTATTGCCAAGCATATAATTTGCCAATTGGACTGTTAATTAATTTTGGCAGTAAAAGTTTACAGCATAAAAGGGTGTATAATCTAAATCACCCTGACAATAAAGAAAGTCGTCAGAACCTGAAAACGTAAAATACTGTTATGGGAAGATAAATTTGGAATGATTAAATTACCAAAATCCTATAATCTTAAAATCCTACAAATCCTAATTCAGACAATTTCCAAATAATCTCAGCCACAAAAACAAATAATTTATGGGAAAGAAACAAAAACAGATAAAAACTAAGAAACAAAATACCGATATAAACAACTTTTTCACGCATGCTGACAATCAGATAAAGAAAATAGAGCAGGAGAGGAGAAAGTTTGGGAGGAAAAGTGCTCCGTGGTTCAACCCCATTGAATTTTGGGATGTGGATGAGCGTAAGGTTACCGAGATATTGGCATTCTTGTTAGATCCCAACGAGAGTCATGAGCAGGGCGATAGATATTTGAGGCACTTTATAAAGAAGTTTGGATTGGACTCTTTTACTTTTACCAGACGTGACAAGATAGTGGTGCAAAGCAACCTGTCTACTGATGAAGGAAAACAGATAGATATTGTGATTTACAAAAACTCGTTTGAGGTGGCTATTGCTATAGTAAATAGGTTGGGGATGAGTAGCAACGAACTCCAAATGGAACTGGAACACTATAGTAGGTATTTGTGGAATAGAACTGGCGACGACTATTGCTTAATTTACATGACTCCTAAAGTAAAAACTGTAACTCCAAAAAGCCTTAGTAAGGAGGAGCGAAGAGAGCTAGAGCGTAGCAAGAAGTTTAAGCACTTGGCATACGAGGAGCATCTGATAGATTGTTTTGCAGAATTTGCCGAGATAACTGAGAGTGAACGTGTGAAATTGTTTTTAAAAGATTTTGAAAAAGTAATGAGAAAGAAATATATAGGCGAAAAAGATTTAGAAGCTAAGCAAGCTGTAGTTGATTTGATAAATAGAAATCAAAAGAATTTAGAGATCTCTTTTATGGTTTCTAATTCTTTGCCAGAAGTGAAGAGAAAGTTGAAAGAGCGTTTCAATTCGCAAATGGAGAGCTTGAAGAGGGAGCTGAACCTTGATGCCAAGCAGGAGAGCGATAAAGTGTGGTTAAGACCCAAGAAGTGGAAATATCACTACATTAGTTATGCTTACGAAGATGGGCATATATTTTACGGAATGACACAGGATAAGCGGGAGGTGAACAAGAAGAGTTTTGATGGGGTGTTGCGTCACTTAAACGAGCATGGCGGTGGAGGTTTCGAGTATAGTGAGTGGTGGCCTGCCTATAAGTATCTGTATAAGGATATTGATAGTAGTCCTGATTTTTGGAAGGCCATAAAAAATGGTAAAGCAAAGCAGGAGATAAAGAAATTTATTGAGCTGATGATTGACGAATTTGAGACGGATGTGTTTTATGAGTAGTTGTCTGAATTAGGATTAACTGTCTGAGTTAGGATTTGCTTGCACCATGAAATCGGATTTTTTATTTCATTGGAGTGAAAAGCATTAATATTTCACTAGAGCCTGCCCCGTGAAATTAGGATTGAATATTTCACTAGGGCTTGCCCCGTGAAATTAGAATTTAATATTTCACTGGGATCGCAACTTGTCCTTGGTTAATCATTACACAGCATCATATAAATAAAACAAATCACCCTCACAATAAAGAGAATCGTCAGAATATGAAAACGTAGAATACTGTTATGAGAAGATGACCTTAGGAGTAATTCAATTACCGAAATCCTATCATGTTAAAATCCCACGAATATTAATTCAGACAGAATCATTAAAATCAACAATTAACACAAAAAAAACGCATAACCCTTTTTTAAAAGCTATGCGTTTTTCTATTTCTATGTTTTTTGTTGAAAAACAAGAAATAAATTCAACTACCTTTTCTCTAATGTAAATTCTTGGTTGGAGGTCTGAATTGAGATTATCAGTTTTTTACCCTCGAACCTGTAATTGTAAATAAAATCGGCATCTAAATAATCGAATTTAACAGTAAAAGTTTCATCATTTTTTTCAGTGATTACTCCTTCTGCTTCAACATGTTCTTTTTTTGTAGAAAATGCATTGTTGTTGCCAAAGTTATAGGTAGTACCTACATTTAACTCTGACATGTCGCCAGTTGCTTCTACAATTTCCCAAGTTCCTTTAAGCCTTTCGGAAGGTGATTTTTCTTTACCTCCGCCACATCCTGTAAAGAATGCTGCCATAAAAATGACAGATAAAATAACTACAATAGAATTTCTCATAATTTTAATGTTTTAAATTAGTGTTATATCTAGCTAAATCATTTTTTTATTCTATTTAGTGCTACTTCACAAATGTATGATTTTATTTTGATAAGTAATGCACTAAATGTATTTATTTTCAGATGATTAATAGATATATCTCACTCTTCTTTGCTTGCAAAGAGAAGCTTATGGTTTATCTCTTAAAACAACGAATTGTTTTACTCTATAGCTAGATGTGCGTTTGTAATGCAAATGGTAATTATATAAATCATACAAATCATTTAAATCAACGGTATCAGACAATTAACACTCATTTCACAATCACATTATTCGCAACACTGTATATTATGATAAAATATTTGAATGCATAATAACCAATCCAGAAAAATGGGCAAATGTTATGTTTAACGAAGAAGAAACAGCAAATAAATAATAAATTGTACCTTGTACGAACAAGCCTGCCCCGCTTGCCCCATGAAATCGGATTTTTTATTTCATTGGGGTGAAATGCATTAATATTTCACTAGGGCCGCAACTTGTCTATAAATCAAACAAATCATTTAAATCAACAGTATCAGACAATTAACGCTCATTTCACAATCACATTATTCGCAAAACTGTATATGATGAAAAATATTTGAATGCATAATAACCAATCCAGAAAATTGGGCAAATGATATGTTTAACGAAGAAGAAACAGCAAATAAATAATAAATTGTACCTTGTAGAGACAAGCCATAACTTGTCTTTGATAGATCATCATACAGCATCACATAAATCAAATAAATCATTTAAATCAACGGTCCAGCAATTAAAATAACCCTTTCAAAACAATAAACTGTGAAATTATTATGGTGTTGAGCAATAATTTTGTTACTTTGCAGATTAAATTACGAAAATCTATGCGTTTGTCGCAAAATCATATTTTTATACGTCTATTTGAATGGCTAAAAAGCATAAAATAAACAGATTAACTATTATCAACGCCAAAATAACATCCATAGTAAGTGTTACTTTGGTGTTACTGTTAATGGGGTTGACTGTTCTCACCTTTTTTATGGGCAATGGTATATCGTCTTACATGAAAGAAAACATGAGCTTTAGTGTAATGCTAAGCGAAGATGTGAGCGATGCCGATATAAACAGCCTAAGAAGGAAATTGGATGGGATGTCTTTTGTAAAATCGTCGCTTTTTATAAGTAAAGAGGAGGCAAAAGAGCAGTTGATACAGGATTTGGGCGAAGACCCCGAAGAGCTATTAGGCTTTAACCCTGCTACAGATTGTATAGAAATATATTTGCACTCTAACTATGCCAACTCTGATAGTTTAATATTTGTGTCGCAACAGATAAAAGCACAAACCAATGTAGACGACTTGCTGTATAGGCAAGATGCGCTTGATTTGGTAAACGACAATTTAAAGAAGATAAGCACTATACTATTGGGCCTATCGTTGGTGTTGTTGTTTATATCGTTTACGCTTATACGAAATACTATACGACTGAGTATCTACTCTAAACGATTTATTATAAACACAATGCGACTGGTGGGTGCAACCAATGGCTTTATACGAAAGCCTTTTATAATTAGAAATATTGTGGATGGTGTGATTGCTGCATTGTTGGCCAATGTGCTTATAATGGGGCTACTATACTACTTGAGCCAGCAGTATGCCGACTTGCGCAGTGTGTTGCAAACCAATGATATGATATATGTGTTTGCATCGGTAGTAGTGTTGGGTATTGCAATTACGTATATTTCTACCATATTTGCTGTGAATCATTATTTAAAAATGAAGACCAATCATTTGTACTATATTTAATATATAAACGAAAACTACGCTTTAAAATGTCTATAAAAAAACAAACTAACATTGAACCAAATCCAGATATGAAGCCTAATAATTTTGCGTTCAGCAAAATGAATTTTATTATTATTGGTGCTGCTGTGCTTATTATTATTGTTGGGTTTCTGTTGATGACAGGGCCAGGTACTACTTTGGAGGGTGGATTTGAACCCGATATATTTAGTGCGCGCAGAATAAAAGTAGCTCCATTGATTGTATTTATAGGCTTTTTGGTGATGATTGTTGGTATTCTATTTCCCGACAGAAAACTAAAACAGGGCAACAAAGCATAATTGCTAAGGGTAGTGCTTATACTTTTACTTTAGTGTATACACATGATAGTATATACTGATTCTTTTTTTATTATTCCATCTTTTTATCTTATTATAAATGAGTTTATTAGAAACAATTATTATATCTATTGTTGAGGGGCTAACTGAGTTTTTGCCTGTTTCATCAACTGGACATATGATAATAACACAGGCGTTATTGGGCGTAGAGAGTACAGAGTTTGTAAAGGCTTTTACAGTAAACATACAGTTTGGTGCAATACTTTCGGTGATTGTATTGTATTGGAAACGTTTTTTTCAGTCGTGGGACTTTTATTTTAAACTGTTGATAGCTTTTTTGCCTGCCGCTATTATTGGATTGCTGTTTATAGATTATATTGATGCGCTGCTAGAGAGTGTGTTGGTTGTAGCCATTATGTTGGTTATTGGTGGGGTGTTTATGCTGTTTGTAGATAAATGGTTTAATAAAACTACTGTGAACCAAGAGATGGGCTGGAAACGTGCTTTGCAAATTGGTTTTTGGCAATGTATTGCTATGATACCTGGCGTGTCTCGATCGATGGCTACTATAGTAGGAGGGATGTCTACCAAGCTTACACGCAAGAATGCTGCGGAATTCTCGTTTTTCTTAGCTGTACCAACTATGGCTGCAGCTGGAGGCTATAAATTGTTGAAGTTGCTGCTCGATCCATCAGGTAGAGTAATGTTACAAGATAATTTAATTACTCTACTTATTGGTAATGTAATTGCATTTATTGTTGCAATGGGGGCCATTAAGTTTTTTATTGGATTCCTCACACGTCATGGGTTTAAAGCTTTTGGCTATTATCGTATAGTAGTTGGTGGAATATTGATAGCGCTTATTGTAAGTGGTGTCGACTTAAGTAATATGTTGTAATGGATTTTATAGAAGGAGAGATACTAAATATTGATAAACCTTTGAATTGGACATCGTTTCGATTGGTAAAGGTGGTGAGAGCAAAGCTACGCGAGAAGCTGAAAATAAAGAAATTGAAAGTTGGCCATGCTGGCACATTAGATCCTTTGGCAACAGGGGTGATGGTTATTTGCACTGGAAAGAAAACTAAACAAATAGAGCGTCTGCAGGCTGGTGTGAAAGAGTATATAGCTACCATAAAGCTGGGGGCTACTACGCCCTCGTTTGATTTGGAGACTGAGGTAGATGCTGAATATCCAACAGAGCATATAACAGAAGAAATGGTGAGAGAGACCTTAAAAGAGTTTGTTGGCGAAATTCAACAAATACCTCCAAACTTCTCGGCTTGTAAGGTAAATGGCAAAAGGGCATACGATTTGGCTAGAAATGACGTAGAATTTGAACTAAAACCCAAATTATTGGTTATAGATAGCATAGCTTTAGATAAATTTGAGTTGCCTTACATTACAGTGTCGGTTGTTTGTAGCAAAGGCACTTATATAAGGGCTTTAGCGCGAGACATTGGCACAAGTTTACAGTCGGGAGGGCATTTAACATCGCTTGTGAGAACACGCGTAGGAGATGCTACATTGGAAAAATGTTTGACGGTGGACGAACTAGATGATTTTTTCGAGAAAAACATCTAGCTATTTTATTTTAATAAAACAATATACAAATATATATATATGAAATTATCTCAGTTTAAATTTGAATTGCCAGAAGAGCTTTTGGCAAAACATCCTATGCAACATAGGGATGAATCTAGATTAATGGTTGTTCATAAGGATTCGGATAAAATTGAACACAAACAATTTAAAGATATTTTGGATTATTATGATGAGAAAGATTTTTTCATCTTTAATAATTCTCGTGTATTTCCTGCCCGTTTGTTTGGTCATAAAGAGAAGACAAACGCTAATATTGAGGTTTTTCTTCTGAGAGAATTAAATCCATCTCAACATTTGTGGGATGTATTGGTAAATCCTGCTCGAAAAATTAGAATTGGTAATAAACTTTATTTCGGCGAAAACGAGGAGTTGGTGGCTGAGGTTATAGACAATACAACATCGCGTGGACGCACACTTAGGTTCTTGTATGATGGACCGTATGAAGAGTTTAAACGTTTGTTGCACTTAATTGGCGAAACGCCTATACCTGACTATATGGACAGAATGGCCGAACCAGAAGATGCGGAGAGATACCAAAATATATTTGCTAAAAATGAGGGTGCTGTAGTAGCTCCTGCTGCAGGTTTGCACTTTAGTCGCGAGTTGATGAAACGCATGCAGATAAAAGGAATTGACTACGATTTCTTGACTATTCACAATGGGCTGGGTGCATACAGAGATATTGATGTGGAAGATTTAACTAAACATAAGATAGACTCTGAGCAAATTCATATTACACAAGAGTTTTGCAACAATGCCAATAAGGCAAAAGATAAAGGTGCTAAAATATGTGTGGTAGGAACTGCCACAATGCGTGCTGTAGAAACAGTGGTGAGCACAGATGGACATCTGAAACCACACGAGGGATGGACCAATAGATTTATATTTCCACCTCACGAGTTTTTGTTTGCAGACTCGATGGTTACCAACTTTAATATGCCTTACTCAACTTTGTTGATGATGACAGCAGCATTTGGTGGATACGATAAAATAATGGCTGCCTATAAATTGGCTATTAAAGAGAAGTATCGCTTTGGTGCTTATGGTGATGCAATGCTAATAATATAATTTTTGGCAAGAAAAACTGTATGATTTACAAGCATAAAACTGTTTTTGCTCCAATTTACTTGGGACTTGGAACAAACTTGGGCAACAGGGAGCAAAATATGGAAACTGCAATAAAGAATATTGAAAAGCAGATTGGGACTATTATTTCCCAATCTGCTTTTTATAGTTCAGAGCCCTTTGGTTTTGAATCTGACAATCTGTTTTTGAACAGTGTGGTGGAAGTTAGCACCATGCTATTGCCTTACGAGCTACTTGCTGCAACACAGAAAATAGAGAGTGAAATGGGGCGTACTGTTAAATCAGATGCTAATGGTTATACCGATCGTGTAATAGATATTGATATTCTTCTTTACAACAAGAAGGTAATTCATAATGCACCAACCCTTGTTGTTCCACATCCTGAGATGCAAAAGCGCGATTTTGTGTTGAAACCTTTTGCAGAAATTGCACCCCATTTTGTGCATCCTGTTCTTAATAAAACGATAAGCGAGCTGGTGGAGGAGTTGTAGAGTAGCAGAGATTTAATTGATGATAAGTGCTATAGCTATGCAAGTATATATTTTGCAGATAAGATGTTTATAGTGATGGGTAATTGATAGATTGACACAATCCTGTCTTGAAAAACACTTTCTGTAGAAAAAACAGTATAAAAATTAAATAAGTAGTTGCATAGCGATGACGATTTCTACATGAAAAAAATATTATTGGTGTAGAAAAGAAGTAATACCTTTGGTAAAGACTCAAACATTAATTATCTTGTTGTAGATAATGGCGATGTAGAGATTTAAGCAACTATCATACAGTGATTTTCTGATTGATAAGCTGTAAAATATATAAAACAAAATTACTCTCTAAGTTATTACATATACGCAAACTGCATAACATATGATTTTTTTCAATTTTCTTAAAAAGCACAATATTGGATACGCACTAAGTGGCGGTGGAGCAAAAGGGTTTGCTCATTTGGGTGCAATAAAAGCACTTGAAGAGCGTAAACTAAAGCCTGATATTATTGCTGGCACAAGTGCTGGAGCATTGGCAGGAGTGTTTTATGCTGATGGATATACTCCCGATGAAGTAGTTGATATGTTTAAAAACACCAAGTTTAAACAGTTTATAGAGTTTACTCTTCCAACAAGCGGTTTGTTTAGACCAACAGGATTACACGATTTTATTAAGAAAAATCTGCGTGCAAAAACATTCGAGCAATTACAAATTCCTTTTATAGCGGTAGCTACTGATTGGGAAAAAGGGACATTTGTAGAATTCTCAAAGGGAGATAATTTAGTAGATGCTGTGGTAGCCTCATGCTGTGTGCCGCTTATCTTTTCACCAGTAAAAATTGATGGAAGATACTATGTAGATGGTGGGGTATTGAAAAACTTGCCGGCATCTGTTATTAAAGATAAGTGCAATGTTCTTTTTGGTGTGAATGTTATTATGGTTCAGCCTCCCGAGAATAAAAACAATCTAAAGTATTTTGCTGAAAGAACTTTTACTATGATGGCAACATCTAATACATTGGCCGATAAAAAACTATGTAATGTGTTAATCGAAACGGATGGATTAAATAAATATTGGATGTTTGATCTTACTCACACCGATGAGATTGTTGAAACAGGATATCAAAAAACTATAAAAAAATTGAATGAGAAAAAATCGAGAAGTTCTATTATAAAAGCTAAGCGATTTGAATTATTAGATTTTAAAAGATAAAAACATGAAGAAGAAGAATAAAGATAAGATTATAATATACCAAGTTTTACCAAGATTGTTTGGAAACAAAAATGCAACAAGAAAGCATAATGGTAGTATAAGTGATAATGGTAGTGGAAAGTTTAACCAGTTTACAAACAGGGCGTTAGATGGTATAAAAAATATGGGGTTTACTCATATTTGGTATACTGGAGTGCTTGCACATGCTTCTAAAACAGACTATACAAAGTATGGAGTGCCAAAGCAGCATCCCGAAGTAATAAAGGGTAATGCTGGCTCGCCTTATGCTATTAGAGACTATTACGATGTTGACCCCGATTTGGCTGTGAATGTTGAGAACCGTATGAAAGAGTTTGAAAACATGGTGGATAGGACGCACAAAAACGGAATGGATGTAATAATTGACTTTGTGCCAAACCATTTGGCGAGAGACTATAAGTCGATAATGAAACCCGAGGGCGTGGAGGAGTTTGGTGATAATGATGATACATCGGTGCAGTTTTCATCTAGCAACAATTACTATTATATGCCTGGCAAGGCGTTAGATTTAAGTCTAATACCCAATAAAGAGGCAGAGAATTATAGCGAAAACCCTGCAAAGGTAACCGGAAATGATGCTTTTACACACATGCCTTCGCAAAACGATTGGTATGAGACAGTGAAGCTTAACTATGGTGTAAACTATTTAGATGGACGTAGAGGACATTTTTCTCCAAAACCCGATACTTGGCACAAGATGAAGGACGTATTGCTGTTTTGGGCAGGGAAAAAGGTAGATGGTTTTAGGTGCGACATGGCCGAGATGGTGCCTCTTGAGTTTTGGAAATGGGTAATTCCGATTGTGAAAGCCGACTATCCAAACATTCTGTTTATTGCAGAGATTTACAATAAAAATGCTTATCGCAATTTCTTATCTACCAATGCTTTCGATTATTTGTACGACAAGGTTGGTTTGTATGATGTGGTAAGGGATGTGGCGTGTGGATATCGCCCCTCGTCTGATATAACATTCACATTGAGCGAAGTAGGCGATATACAATCAAAGATGCTAAATTTTCTCGAAAATCATGATGAGCAGCGTATTGCCTCTGATTATTTTCTGGGAGATGGTAAGAAGGGTTTTGCTTCTATGATTTTGACTGCATGTGTTAACACTAATCCTATAATGGTTTATTTTGGTCAAGAATTGGGTGAAAGAGGGATGGATATAGAGGGTTTTAGTGGCAAGGATGGACGAACTACTATATTTGATTACTGGTCTGTAGACAAAATTGTACGTTGGAACAACAGTGAGAAGTGGAATATGGATAAGTTGACGGATGACGAGCAAATATTGAAAAACAAATACACCTCTTTGCTTCAACTTTGTAACAAAGAGAAAGCCATAAGTCAAGGCAAGTTTTACGACCTTATGTATGCTAATTACGATAACATGGAGTTTAACTCTACTAAGGAGTATGCTTTCTTAAGAGGTGACGGAGAAAGTCTGTTTTTGGTGGTGGTAAACTTTAATAATATTGATTCTGCTTTAAAAGTAAATATACCCGAAGAAGCTTTTGCGTTTTTCAAAAGAGAAAGAATTTCAACAAAACAAGCCATTCCTATGCTCAATGCCAATAGCAATGTTGTGACTTGCAACGGTACAGGTTTGTTTGAGGTAGAACTAGAGGCATATTCTGGTGAAGTTTACAAATTACTCTAATATTTAGATTTTAATTAAAGGTATAGTTTTCGTACATTTGTGGGCGTAAAGCCACTTATGTATAAACAAATTAAATTGAGATTTTATTTTCAATAAACACTTACAAAAGAATGCAAGAAATACCCTTCAAAATTTTCGCTGGTACTAATTCTCAATATTTCGCCGAAAAGGTTTGTAAAAGCTTAGGATGTTCATTAGGAAAAATGAATATTGAATATTTTGCAGATGGAGAATTTTCAGTGTCTTACGAGGAATCTATTAGAGGACGAGATGTGTTCCTTATTCAATCTACTTTTCCCAATGCAGACAACTTGTTAGAATTATTATTAATGGTTGACGCTGCAAAGCGAGCATCAGCAAGATCTATTGTTGCTGTAATTCCGTATTTTGGATGGGCGCGACAAGACCGCAAAGACAAGCCAAGAGTGGCTATTGGTGCTAAATTAATTGCAGATATACTTAATACTGCAGGTATTAACAGACTGATAACAATGGATTTGCATGCCGACCAAATTCAAGGTTTCTTTGATGTTCCTGTCGACCACTTATATGCTTCGGGAGTTTTTGTGGATTATATGAAGAGCTTAGACTTAGACAAATTAGTGCTGGCTACTCCTGATGTGGGTGGAACAAAACGCGCTAGTGCTTATGCTAAGTTTTTGGAAGTTCCAATGGTTATTTGCTATAAATTAAGAAAAAAAGCAAATGAAATATCAGACATGCAATTGCTTGGCGATGTGAAAGGAATGGATGTAGTATTGGTAGATGATATTGTAGATACTGCCGGTACCATAACAAGAGCTGCGGAGTTGATGCTTCAGAATGGAGCAAGAACAGTACGAGCTATAGCAAGTCATGCTGTAATGTCTGACCCTGCAACACAGCGTGTAAACGATTCTCGCTTAACTGAATTAATATTAACCGACAGTATACCATATACAAAAGTGAGCTCGAAGGTGAAAATACTATCAGTTGCCGAAATGTTTGCCAACTCTATCGAAAGAGTTTGTAACAACGAGTCTATCAGCTCTTTGTATGTAATTTAAGGCAAAACAATATAAATAGATAATATTTACCCTAAGAGTTGAAATAATAATTTTAAGCTCTTAGGGTAATTTGTTTATTTTAGTTTGAGAACTATTTGATGGGCTTATAAATTGTTGCCTGTAATTTTATCGGTTCTGAATTGCTTATCCTATTAAATACATTGATAACAGCACGTCTCGAAAGCTATAGGGTATTATTCAAAAAGCCTTACTACATACAGTTTCAGGGTTACTTGGAGCTAAAATAAACTAAAAAGCAACTAAAACTCCAAGAGTCTATAAATGAGATAATGATTTATAGTAAAGCTAGAGAAGCATCGATATACAGCTGTTTAAACATACTGCAATTTAACGTATCGCCTTTACGAGACAGCAGTGTCTGCAGCAATATGGCCAGCATATCACACTCCAAGCATCGTATAAGCGAGCTGTAATGAGGGCATTGCTGCTCTAAGTTTGCATCGCCCGTTGGTTGGCGTTATTAGTAATGCACTATGCGAATA
>CAJDVE010000024.1_pt1 | contig 12181 bp, 7 predicted proteins | sample 7391271 | NCBI WGS metagenome assembly CAJDVE01 (sample SAMEA7055701, study PRJEB34461) | soil metagenome | biome: terrestrial ecosystem; feature: Peninsula; material: soil | place: Antarctica | collected 2016
TTGATTGTCGCCTTTGTAGTATTGTTCTACCTCTTCCTTAACATAAGCTCCCAGCATGCTTGCTTGAATATGTAAGCGTTCCCATTGCATTTGGGTAGATAGCGCCACAAAATAGGAGTAGCGTGTGGGGTAGGGAAAACGATAGAGATTGGCGCTTAATGTATTTTTTGCAAAGTCGGTGGCAAGCGATACGTCCCACCAATTGGCAATACTATATTTGTTTACAAGCGATGCGTACCATTCGCTCTGATAGTATTTATTATCCAGTGCTCCATCTAAAGTTACATATTCAGGGTCGACATATCTATTATAGTCTCTGCTAAATTTGATGTTGGCAAGAAGGTCGTGATTTTTGAAAAAAGAGTTCTCTAAACTTGCGTGTACAAATATGTTTCTATCCCATTGGCGCTGGTTGTGGCTAAATCTGTTAGCTACAATTGCACCGGGAAGTCCACGTTCTGAGTTATACATATATCCTTTCAATGAAGCTTTCCCAATATACTTGTTTTGTAAGTAGAAAGTGAGCTCTGTGCGCAGCGACCTGATGTCGCCATTCTGTCTTACAGCAGTGGTGTCGTAACCTCCATCTTTTTTGTAACGATATTTGTATCGTCCATGTGCATCTACCAACTCTGCACTTGCAGAGAGAGATAAGTCGGAAGTTATTTTTTGTTGATATAATATTGATGGATTCACTAACCCAAATGAGCCAGTTTTGAAAGCTGCTCTTATGTGGTGATTCTCATCATTTTTAAAACTGGGAGTTTTGCTGCGCAAATAAAGCGAATTGGATGAAAAGAAACCACGTGCGGGCTGAAAGATAGATGATTTTTGCCCATTGTAGAGTTCTATTGCTTCAATATTATCGAGCGAGTATTTGCTAAGGTCGACTTGTGCATTTTGTGCATTACCCACTGTCATTCCATCATAGAACACTGCTGTGTGTGCACTACCCAAGCTTCTTACATTAATTGTTTTGTACCTAATGGCGTCAGCTACCGATAAACTGTTTAGTTTTTCAAGCTCTTTACCCGACAAAATTTGTGTGGGCATTGGAGAAATAACATTAAACTTGTTCCGATTTGCGGTAATAACTACCTCTTCTATCGACAACAATGTAAGTGAGTCTCCTTGATAACTGTCATCTATCTCAAACTCAAAAGCACTGCTTTGAGCAGTAAGAGAGAGAGAAAAAACTATCAGTGTCAACAAAGTCAATAAACCCTTGGTTAGGGAAAGACCAGTGTGCGTGCAAAAATACATGAATAACAGATTGCAGCGCGCCAATAGTTGTGTACTCAACTATATTGAGATACAACAACAGAAGCTCGCCATATTTATTAATATGGCTTCTTGGAAAAATTGAAAACAAATATTAATATGCATTTGCATTTGGTTTCAAAGCTCTACTCCTCGAAAGCCCGAATAATTAATGCATTGGCAGGTCTCCTGACTTATCCCCATTTTGATCGGCCTTCCCACATCTTTATAATATTGTGATATTATAATTTGATGCAGTGGCAAAAGTCTTTGTCAAAATGTTGCATAGGACTTACAGTAGCGAGTCTGCTCAGGATTTTCACCTGATTCCCTCTTCGTCATCTATATTGAACAATATATCTGAACCATTGCAACCGCAAAGATATGTATTAAAATTATGAATTTGAAGAATGATTGGTTAATTTTTTTTTTAATTTAAAAGAGTGTTGATTTATAGGGTGTTAATAAAAACTGTTGTTTAAACAGAACATCATACTTCATAATCAACTAACATAATCTTTTTCTAAACATATCTACGGCGGTAGATATTGAGAAAAGAGATAAAAATTGCATCTACCGTTGTAGATAGGTTACAAATTGCATAAAAATTGAATTTACCCTGTTTTCTAAATCATTTAGGCCATTATTTCATCTTTGCCAGAAAATTATGGGTCATTTATGAAATAAAAAACCAATCTACGATGTAAAGTTTTTTGCTTATCGCTTGTTTATTCAAAAAAAAGTAGAATCTTCTTCAATTAATGCATTTATTTACCCATTTCATCCTCCAAATGATACTTTTATACTTTTTAAAACATATCTACAGCGGTAGATACAATTTTCATGGCATAAAACTCCAATCTACCACAGTAGATTTGATTTCCAACTACTTTATGTCAGAAAGATTTGAGGAAGTATATTATTCTATAATACCTGTTATTAAAGTTGCAAGTATAAATGGTGATGAACTTCATAACCATCAAAAAAAACAGTTACACTGTCTCTAAAAGAAGTGTAACTGTTCTATATCAAATAAGGATGCTTAGTCTATTGACGAATAATTAATTTTATTTTGTTTAAAACGTCCACTTATCCGAAGTTCTTGCTTCTGGTTTCACACTTGTTTTAATTTTCTTATCTGTTTTGTTCTGAACGCCAGCACCTTGATAATATTTGAGAGCCGCAGGCATATGTTCTTGTATTTTCGCAATTCTATTTTGATCGCTAGGGTGAGTGCTCATAAACTCTGCAACAGAGCTTCCACCGGCTTGCGACATTCTTGTCCAAAAATCTACAGCAACACGAGGGTCGTAGCCTGCCATAGCCATAAATATTATACCCAATTCGTCAGCCTCATATTCATGTTTACGAGCATATGGAAGCATAACGCCAAATTGGCTGCCAAGTCCAAAAACTAATCCCCCAATTTGTTGTGCTGCCGCATTATTACCTAATAAACCTCCAGCAATTTGTCCGCCATATTGTAGTGCCATTTGTTGACTAATGCGCTCGTTGGCATGTTTGGCAACAGCATGAGCAACTTCGTGACCCATTACAATGGCTAGTCCTGCTTCGTCTCTTGTTATAGGGAGCAGACCTTCATATACAACAATCTTTCCGCCTGGCATGCAAAATGCATTTACATCGCCACTTTTTACTAGGTTAAACTCCCAGCTAAAGTTTTTTAATTCAGATTCGTAACCATTATTTCTGTAAAAAGTTTCAACGGCAGTAGCAATTCTTCTTCCTACTCGCTCCACCATTTGAGCGTTTTTTGTGTTTTTTTCTACAGGTGCGTTGCTTAAAAAATCTTGATATTGTTGAAAGCTTAAAGCTAAAACCTCTTGGTCGGGAACCAATAGTAATTGCTTGCGACCTATAATAGGTACGCTTCCACAGGCCTGCATCAGTATTGCCAAGACAGAAATAAGCAGCGTGTATCTCAATGTTTTGTAAGTCTGATTTTTTGAAATAGTTGTTTTCATAATTTTGAGGTTGTGTCTTTTTGTAAATATAATATTAAAATATGACTCGATATAAAGCTTAAACAAAAAAGTGAGCAAGAGGTTTACTCATAGACGATATATTTATATTATAAATTGAGCCTTCTGGCAGATATCTAGTTTGCATATCACACGAAAAATAAATACCTTTGAGCGAATTTTATAACTATACCTATTCCAAATATATGAAAAACAAACTATTTGGAATGCAATTTATATCATATATATTTGTTTTTCAATTATTAAAACTATATGTCCTCTAAAGATTTAGATAAGGATGGAATCGATAATACTGATGACGCATCCGAAAAAGATACTACAAAACAAAACAAAGACCGCAAAATAATAACCGGATCAAAGTTTGCACAAAAAATTAGTGATGATGCACCGTTGAATTTAACGAAGATGTATCAAGACTGGTTTCTTGACTATGCATCTTATGTGATTTTGGAACGTGCTGTTCCGCATCTCAACGATGGATTGAAGCCTGTGCAACGTCGTATTCTGCATTCAATGAGGCGAATGGACGATGGACGGTACAACAAGGTGGCAAACATTATTGGTAACACTATGCAGTATCACCCGCATGGCGATGCCTCTATTGGCGATGCACTGGTACAATTGGGGCAGAAAGATTTGTTGATAGATTGTCAGGGTAACTGGGGAAATATTCTCACAGGCGATGGTTCGGCTGCACCTAGATATATTGAAGCAAGGCTTTCTAAATTTGCTTTAGAAGTTTTGTTTAACAATAAAACTACAGCGTTTAAAAACACTTACGATGGCAGAAACCAAGAGCCAATAACACTTCCTGTAAAGTTTCCTTTACTATTGGCACAAGGTGCCGAAGGTATAGCTGTGGGACTTTCTTCACGTATTTTGCCACACAACTTCAATGAATTGTGCGACGCAGCAGTAGCTTATCTTAATGATGAGGAATTTCAACTCTACCCAGATTTCTTGACAGGTGGATATATTGATGTGGAGCGATACAATGATGGTGAGCGTGGTGGTTCTGTAAAAGTACGTGCCAGCATAACCAAACTCGACAATAGAACTCTTGTCATTAAAGATATTCCTTTTGGTAAAAATACAGCTTCAATTGTTGATTCAATTCTAAAAGCCAACGATAGAGGCAATATTAAAATTAGGAAGGTAGATGATATAACTGCTCAGAATGTTGAAATTCATATTCAGTTAGCTGCTGGTGTATCGTCTGATAAAACTATCGATGCACTCTATGCTTTTACAGATTGCGAAATAAGCATTTCGTCGAACTGTTGTGTTATTGAAGACGATAAACCACATTTCTTAAATGTTACTCACTTACTGAAAAGCTCTGTTGATAACACAAAAGAGCTATTACGCCAAGAACTTCTTATTGAGAGAACCGAGAAACAGGAGGCTCTTTTGTTTGCATCGTTGGAGCAGGTATTTATAGAAGAGCGTATATACAAGGATAAAGAGTTTGAAAATGCAAAGAGCATGGATGAGGCTGTTAAGCATATCGATAAACGCTTAACGCCATTTAAACCCACATTTATTAGAGAAATTAATCGCGACGATATATTGCGATTGATGGAGATAAGAATGGCTCGTATTCTAAGGTTTAACTCTGAAAAAGCCGACCAAGTAATTGCACAGTATAAGAGCCAAATAGAGGAGATAAATCTTAAACTCGAAAATTTGGTTGATTATACTATAGCATGGTTCTTGATGCTGAAAGAGAAGTATGGTAAAGATTGGCCACGTAAAACAATTATTCGTAGTTTCGAAACTATTGAAGCATCTAAAGTGGTTGAAGCCAACGAAAAACTCTATATGAATAGTAAAGAGGGTTTCATAGGAACTTCGCTCAAGAAAGATGAGTTTATAGCCAATTGTTCGCTACTCGACGATGTGATTGTTTTCTTTAAAGATGGAAAATACAAAGTTGTGAAAGTAAGCGACAAGGTGTATGTGGGTAAAAATATTTTATTTGCCAATGTCTTTAAACGCAACGATAAACGTACCATATATAATGTAATTTACAGAAGTGGAAAACTTACTCCACACTACATTAAACGATTTGCAGTGCCAGGTGTGACACGCGATAGAGAGTATGATTTAACGAGGGGGAAACCAGGATCTAGAATTGTTTATTTTAGTGCCAATCCAAATGGTGAGGCAGAAACTGTGAAGGTATATCTTAAACCAAAACCCAGATTACGTATTCTTACATTCGAGAAAGATTTTAGCGAAATAGCTATACGAGGTAGAGGGGCTATGGGTAACATACTCACAAAATCGGAGGTGCATAAAATAACATTGAAGGAAAAAGGTCTTTCTACGCTTGGAGGACGAAAGGTGTGGTTCGATTCTGATGTTCTGCGTCTTAACTACGACGAAAGAGGACTTTACCTGGGTGAATTTCATGGTGAAGATAGAATATTGGTTGTTCTCAAAAATGGAGATTATTATACAACCAACTTCGATTTAACCCAACATTTCTCTTCTAATATTCTTAAAATAGAGAAGTTTAAACCAGAAAAAGTGTGGACTGCAGCTCTGTATGATGCTGATCAGAAATACAGTTATTTAAAAAGATTCACTTTTGAGGATTCTGAAAGAATAGTGAATTTTATGGGCGATAATCCTGATTCTACTCTATATTTGCTGTCGGATGTTTATTATTCGCGTATAAAAGCCATATTTGGTGGTGAGGATGAGTTTAGAGATCCTATAGAACTTGATGCAGATGAGTTCATTGGCATAAAAAGTTATCGAGCCAAAGGTAAACGAATGTCTAATTTCGAAGTAGCTTCTGTTGAGGAGTTAGAACCTCTGCGTTTTCCTGAGGTGGAAGAAGAAGAAGTGCTTGGTTCAAAGAAAATTGAAATAAGTTTAGACGACGAAGAATCTGATGGAGATGATGAGCAGAAAAGTCAAGAAGACGATAGAGACGAGATAACAGGGCAAATGAAACTGTTTTAAGATTCACTTCAAAAAAAATAGTGCTATTATAATATAGATAAGCCTTCAAAAAAAAACTATGTAGAGAATGATAAGAAGATTTTTTATTGGTATAGTTCTCGTAATATGTGCTACAGGTGTAGCATTAGGACAGGGTGAACCAAACTTGCCAATAAAAAAAGCAGTTAATCAGAGCACACTCTTTGGAGTGGGCTCTATGATTTTGACTGATACTTACTTATCGCCCTTAGAGTATAATGGACTCTCGATTTCTCTGTTTCACGAAAGATTGAGTGCTACGTCGCAGTTCAATGGTAAAATGCTCTTACAGCATCAGTTTTTTTTACAAAGTGCTTCTACTGACAATCCTATAAGTAATTCTAAAACTTATTATGGGAATATCGATTATCATTTACATGGGTTTTATCCTATCCTCAAAACCAATTCATTCCGACTTCTTGGGGGTGCTGGAACAGAGTTGTCGGTAGGTGGTGTATATAATATTCGCAACAGTAACAACCCTGCACAACTAAAAACATCTATCAATTTAAATGTATCGTTGCTTGCTTTTTACAAATGGAAACTGCTCACACTCCGCTGGCAAGTAACATCTCCATTAATGGGCGCTTTTTTCTCTCCTGCTTATGGTCAATCTTATTACGAAATATTTGTATTAGGCAATGATTCAGGAGTTGTTCATTTTGCTTCACCCGGCAATCAAAGAGGATTAAGAAACTATATCACTGCCGACTATCCAATAGGCAAAGTTACACTTAGAGCAGGCTATTTAAGAAATTACTATCGCACAAAAACCAACAATCTTATTACTTCAATCTCATCTCATCAGTTTGTAATAGGCTTAGCATTCGAATCGCTTAGCTTTGGGAGAAGAGATATAGAGAAGAATGATTGGCTCAAAAGTGTGTATAACGAATAATAAATCTTTAAATCAATATATAAATTATGAAAACAAAATATGATTTTGATCAAGTAATAGATAGAAGTAATACTAACTCCATTAAAATAGAAGCACTTGAAGAAGTGTTTGGCAACAAAGATATTATACCTCTTTGGGTGGCAGATATGGATTTTCTTGCACCCCCTGAAGTAACCAAAGCAATGAAGAAACGAGTTGAACATGGCATATTTGGATATGTACAGCCAGATGAGCAATACTTCAATGCTATTATCAACTGGTTGAAAGATAGACACAGTTGGACGGTAGACCAAGAAACCATAAGCTTTGTGCCTGGTGTTGTAAAAGGCTTTGCTTTTGCTATCGATGTTTTTACAAACGAAAATGACAAGATAATAATTCAACCTCCTGTATATCCTCCATTTAAAGGCACTACCGAGGGTTTGAATAGGGAGATTGTAAACAATCCTTTGATTTTTGAAAACGGACAATATAAGATGGACTTCGACAACTTGCGCGAAGTTGCAAAAACAGGATGCAAGATGCTTATCCTTTGTAATCCTCAAAATCCGAGTGGTCGTATATGGTCGAAAGAAGAGTTAAGCGAATTGGCGGAAATATGCTACGACAATGATATACTAGTAGTATCAGACGAGATTCATGCCGATTTGGAGCTGCCTGGCTACAAACATGTACCATTTGCTACAGTATCGGAAAAAGCTGCTCAAAACAATATTACGCTCATGGCCCCCAGCAAAACATTTAATATTGCAGGCATAGTAAGTTCGTTTGCAGTAGTAGAGAACAAAGATATTAGAGCTAAATATTTCGATTATCTAGCAGCACGTGAACTGGATAAAGGTACAATATTTGCTTATATAGCTGCACAGTATGCTTATGAAACTGGAGGAGAGTGGTTGGATCAAGTAATGGAATACACTCAAAAAAACATTGATTTTGTAGATGCTTTCTTACAAAAACATGTTCCGCAAATAAAAGTTGTTAGACCAGAAGCTTCATTTTTAATTTGGCTCGACTGTAGAGACCTAAATTTATCTCAACCTGAACTAGAAAACTTTTTTATTCACAAAGCCAATCTAGGCCTTAATAGTGGCACTATGTTTGGAAAAGAAGGAGAGGGTTTTATGCGTTTAAATGTTGGATGTCCACTAATTACTCTCGAAAAGGCACTTGATAATTTAAAAAAAGCTGTAGCTTTGTGAAACAAAATAGGTTTGAACTGTTGTACTAAGTAAGATTTTAATGTAGAACAAACAAATCGACAATAAATTAAATAAATAAGCACTTTAAAAAAGAAAGCAAAATGAAGATTGAAACTAACAAATATGTGACATTAGCATACGAATTACATGTTGGCGAAGACGACGAAAGAGAACTAATGGAGCGTGCTACAGAAGAAATTCCTTTGGAGTTTATTTTTGGAACTAACTCTATGTTACAATCATTCGAAGCTCAGCTTGAAGGCAAGGTTATAGGCGACACTTTCGAATTTACACTTACACCCGATGAGGCGTATGGTGATTTTGAAGATGAGAAAATTGTGGAAATTCCTAAATCTGTTTTTGAAGTTGATGGAGAAATTGACGAAGAGATGCTTGAAGAAGGTAAAACCATCCCAATGATGGATACAGAAGGCAATAGATTGCTTGGATCGGTTGTTGATGTAAAAGACGACGTTGTATCTATGGACTTCAATCACCCATTGGCAGGAGAATTACTTCACTTCAGCGGAAATGTTTTAGAAGTTCGCGATGCTACAGCAGAAGAGATAGCAGCTCTATTTGCACAAGATGGTGGAGGTTGCTCTGGATGCGCCGATAGTGGTTGTGGAGACAGAGGTCATGGTTGCAGCTAACAATACGCTGTAATAACAAATAGTATTATAAAAATCACAGACTTGCATTTTATTGGCAGTCTGTGATTTTTTCTTTTTGTACCTTTGTATTATACAATTGCATAATTTAAGATACGTGTGAAGGAGAATTATAATGAATACATTTGGTAATATTTTTAGGCTCACTTCGTTTGGCGAGTCACACGGACAAGCTGTTGGAGGAGTTATTGATGGTTGTCCATCTGGTATAGAGTTGGATATTGATTTTATTCAAAGTGAATTGAATAGACGTCGACCTGGTCAATCTGATATTACAACATCTCGTAAAGAAGATGATGAAGTTTCATTCCTATCAGGTGTTTTCGAAGGAAAAACTACAGGCGCACCTATCGCTTTCACCATTACTAATAAGAATCAAGAATCATCAGACTACGACAATCTGAAAGATATCTATCGTCCTTCGCATGCCGATTATACTTATGCAATGAAATATGGTATTCGCGATCATCGGGGTGGTGGACGTTCTTCGGCCCGAGAAACCATAGCACGTGTGGTTGCAGGAGCTATTGCAAAGCTTATTCTAAAAAAACTATCAATTAGTGTAATTGCTTATACTTCTCAAGTAGGTGATATTGCACTAGATAATGATTATAGTAAATACAATCTTTCGCAAATAGAGGCAACTCCCATAAGATGCCCCGACAGAGAAAAAGCAAAAGAGATGATTCAACTCATTGAAGAGGTGAAGGATGATGGCGACACAATTGGCGGCGTTGTTACCTGTATTATAAAAGGGGCTCCAATAGGGTTGGGCAATCCTGTATTCGGAAAGTTGCATGCTGCATTGGGTAGCGCTATGTTGGGTATTAATGCTGCAAAGGGCTTTGAATATGGGCAGGGCTTCAATGTTAGTATGCGAGGATCTGAAGCCAACGATGTGTTTTATAATGATAATGGAGAAATTAAAACACTTACCAATAATTCAGGAGGCATTCAGGGGGGCATTTCCAATGGCCAGGATATTTACTTTCGTGTAGCATTTAAACCTATATCTACTTTAATGATGAATCAGAAAACTGTCGACACCACTGGTAAGGATACAATTATTGATGCAAAAGGACGTCACGATCCATGTGCTCTACCACGAGCAGTACCCATAGTTGAGGCTATGGCAGCACTCACTATTTTAGACTATTATTTGCTGGCTCAAGCAACACTATCTTTCTAATAGACAGAAATATGACAAATAAGAGTGTAAAGCTTTTCTATAACGGAAATAATTTCTATCTTTGCACCCGCAATTACAATTTTATTTAATAACAAATTTAACTAAATGGCAACAAAACTACGTTTACAAAGAAGAGGACGAAGAAATTTCCCTTTTTATCAAATTATCGTTGCAGATAGCAGAGCTCCACGGGATGGAAAGTACATTGAAAGGATCGGTTCATATAATCCGAACACAAATCCTGCTACAATCACTTTAGATTTCGAAAGAGCTTTATATTGGCTGCAAACTGGTGCTGAACCAACTGATACAGTACGCAATATATTATCACGCGAAGGTGTTTTAATGAAAAAGCACTTATTGGGTGGTGTAACAAAAGGTGCATTTACTGAAGAAGAAGCTAACCGCAAATACGACGAGTGGGTAGCTAACAAAGACAAAACAATTGAATCAGTAAAAAGTGCTGAAGAAGAAAAACAACGCGCTGAAGATAAAGCTCGTTTAGATGCTGAGAAAAAAGCCAACCAAGCACGCGCTGACGAACTAGCTAAGAAAAAAGCTGACGAACTAGCTGCACTTGAAGCAGAGAGAGCTGCAAAAGCTGCTGCAAGAGAAGCTGCAAAAGCTCCTGTTGTGGAAACTCCAGTAGAAGAACCAGCAAAAGAAGAGAATAAAGAAGAAAAAGCTGAATAAGCATTCTTTCGTACAATGATAAAACCTGCGGGTTTTCTATATTGATAAATAAAAAAGCAGTAAGTTTTAAAACTTACTGCTTTTTTTATGCTTATATGCTAGTAAATCTAGCTGTGTTTTTTTATCGATCTTATTTATACAACTTCTCTTTTAGCATAGCAACTGTAGGGTCGGTAATATAGTCATCGTAATCCATCATCTTATCAATAATTCCATTCGGAGTCAGTTCAATAATGCGGTTGGCTACTGTATGAATAAATTCATGGTCGTGACTCGAAAATAGAACATTCCCTTTAAAAGATATCAATGTATTATTGAATGCTTGAATAGACTCTAAGTCTAAGTGGTTGGTGGGAGTGTCAAGTATTAAAGTGTTGGGGTCTTTTAGCATCATACGAGAAATCATACAACGCATTTTTTCTCCTCCCGACAAAACACTTACTTTTTTTGCTAAGTCGTCATTAGAAAAAAGCATTCTACCAAGAAATCCTTTTATGTATATTTCGCTAGTATCTTCTGAGAATTGACCTAACCAATCAATTAGGTTGAGGTCTGAATTAAAGAAGTGGGCGTTATCTAGCGGTAGATAAGCTGTTGTGATAGTTTGTCCCCAACTATAAGTGCCCGATTCAGGTTTTTGCTCACCACTAATAATTTCAAACAAAGCAGTCATTGCACGAGGGTCTCTGCTTAAAAATACAATTTTGTCGTCTTTTTCTACGTTTATATTCAAGTCTTTAAACAACACTTGTCCATCAATACTTTGTGTTAATCCTTTTATCTCCAAAATTTGATTACCCGGCTCTCTGTTTGGAGTAATAATAATACCTGGATAGCGACGTGATGAAGGTTTAATCTCTTCTATATTCAAACGCTCAATCATCTTCTTGCGACTGGTTGTTTGTTTTGATTTAGCAACGTTGGCGCTAAAACGACGAATAAACTCTTCCAACTCTTTTTTCTTCTCTTCGGCACGTTTGTTTTGATTTTGCTGTTGGCGCAAGGCTAACTGGCTCGATTCGTACCAAAAACTATAGTTTCCAGAAAACATTTGCAGTTTGTTGAAATCTATATCCACAATGTGGGTACAAACAGAGTCTAAGAAGTGACGGTCGTGACTTACCACTAATATTGTATGGTCAGAATTAGATAGATAGTTTTTTAGCCACTCTATCGTTTCCAAGTCAAGGTCGTTAGTAGGCTCATCTAGCAATAGATTGTCTGGTTGTCCAAATAGAGCTCTAGCTAATAGCACACGAACTTTCTGTTTACCA
>CAJDVE010000031.1_pt1 | contig 12181 bp, 12 predicted proteins | sample 7391271 | NCBI WGS metagenome assembly CAJDVE01 (sample SAMEA7055701, study PRJEB34461) | soil metagenome | biome: terrestrial ecosystem; feature: Peninsula; material: soil | place: Antarctica | collected 2016
TATGGGCAGTGCGGACTGGAAGCCGCAATGCCCTCCCCGAGCATCAGAACGATAAGGATATTTAGATATTCTTAATTCGTAATTGATTATCTGTGTCAATCAGTCGCATCAGTGTCATCTGTGTTCTATTCCTTTTGGCGAAGCCAAAAACCCGAGCCTCGCAATTGAGCAGATTCCTCTCTACGCATCGGAATGACAATGGAATTTAACCGAACCTTGCACCTCAAACCCATACTACCTCATACCCCGTACCTCGTTCTTCATTCTTAATTCCTCCTCCTTTTTCCACTTTCAATTAAATAAGCCTATCTTTGCACAAAATATTAACACTAAAGTTTAAAAAGATGAGTTTAGAAAAGGAAATACAAGCACGTAGCAATGGTTCATGCGAGATGTGCGAGCAGGCTGAAGCAACCACCATATACAGTGTACCACATAGCAGTAGTGCAGATATTGATGGCAGTGTGCATGTTTGCGACAAATGCTTGGCACAAGTGAATATTACAGAAGAGTTGGAAGCTAACTATTGGGCTGCTTTTTTGCCCAACACTATGTGGAGCGCTGTGCCAGCCGTGCAGGTTGTGGCATGGAGAATGCTAAATAGATTTAGATCTGAAACATGGGCACACGATGCACTTGAGATATTGTACCTTGACGAAGACAACCTAGAGTGGGCAAAGGCTACAGGCGAACACTTAACCGATATTGAGGACACGCTGCACAGAGATTGCAATGGCGAGTTGTTGCTAATGGGCGATTCTGTGAGCTTGATAAAAGATTTGGATGTGAAGGGATCGAGCATCAACGCTAAAATGGGTACTGCGGTAAGAAATATTCGCCCCGATCCGAATGATCCAACACATATTGAAGGTAAAATTGATGGCCAAACCATTATGATACTCACAAAATTTGTGCGAAAGATAAACTAATTGTACTGTCATTACGTTTGATAGAAATACTAAACAATAACAAAAAATATAATTATGAGATTTTCTATTTTATTTCTATCGCTATTTTCATTGGTGCTGGTAAGTTGTGGCGGAAACAAAAAAGCCGACAATGATGCTACTGCTAACGAAACAGCTATTGAGCAAGCTGACTTTGACCAACAAATTGCTGGAAAATACTGGAAACTAATTTTACTTGAAGGCCAAAAGGTGGAAATGGCTGAAAATCAGGAACGCGAAATATTCTTCACCCTAAATGCCGATGACAATACAGTGAGTGGATTTGCAGGATGCAACTCTATTACTGGTGAGTTTGAATTGGAGGAAGGTAGCAGAATTCGTTTCTCTAACATGGGCATTACTATGATGATATGCCCCGATGTAGCTGTAAACGAATCGGAGTTTATGGAGGTGTTTGAATTGGCAGACAATTATACAATTTACAACGATACACTGAGCCTAAATATTGGCAGAAGAGCCCCATTGGCAGTGTTTGAAGCGGTGTATATGTAAGAATAAATAGATAGCACTTTTTAATGTGTTATACAACAAAGACTCTGTAAAGCCGTTGCATGCAACGGCTTTTTTTGATTGTAATACGCTGCTAATTCTTTACTAGCGATAAACCACAGAAACATCCCCGACCCTGCAGAGGTCAAATAAATGGCCGACACTTAGGTCGGCCACTACAATGGTTCAACGGGGTGGTAAATGGCGCACACACAGGTGCGCCACTACTATTTCACCATTGCATATTGTTCGGCAGAGAATAATATAATATATTTGTGGTCATAATAAAATAAAACAATATTACACACACCAAATCATGAAAAACAATCACGATTCTGAAAAACTTATACGTAAACCATTACGTTATGTTGGATATAACTATTCAAATCCGGGATTATATTATATAACAATCAGTTCACAAAATCATCTTTGCTTTTTCGGCAAAGTTGAAAACGGCAAAATGATTTTGAATGATGCGGGCGAAATGGTGAAAAAGTGGTATTATGAATTGGAAAATAAATACCAAAATGTAAAATGTAATGAGATGGTCATTATGCCCAATCATATTCATTTTATCATTGAAAACACTGCCACAAATAGCAAATCAGAAGGTCCCACATTAATTGAAATTGTGCAGTGGTTTAAAACCATGACAACCAATGAATACATTCGGGGTGTAAAACAGTTAGGGTGGCCTCGTTTTGATGGTAAATTATGGCAACGTAGTTTCTGGGATCACATTATCCGTAATCAAAAAACACATGAAAATATTTGCGAGTATATTTTCTATAATCCAATAAATTGGAAAGATGATGAATTATATAAACCATGATTTGTTTATAATTACATTGCTTTAATAATGATGTGCAGGTGAAATAGTAGAGGCGGTACCTATGTGTCCGCCTTCTCTGATAGCGAGAGTATGTAGTAGTGGCCGACCTGCGTGTCGGCCATTTATCACCCCACAAGACGATTGTAGTGGCCCTGTACCTGCCATCACGAAATCAAAGATATTTAATCGGGGTCTACCCCATGAAATCGGCTTTTCATTTCATCGGGGTGTGCGCCATTTATCACCCCACAAGACCATTATGTCATAAACCTAGACCGTGTAGATTTCCTCTATAGCAGCTTTAAAATAGTTTAAACCATTTGTACACACTCCAATGAAATATGATTTGGATTTCATGAGGCAAGCGGGGCAGGCTTGTCCATACAATCATAGAACACATAATTATTAGTATAAAGCCTGAAGAATTATTCTCATCACTTACCAATTGCCACTCACTTACAACTTACGACTTACGACTTGTCACTCACTTACTACTTACCACTCAAAACTCACTACTTTTAACTTTTAATTCTCCATTTACATTTGATTTGTTTTAACTTTGTAAGGCAAACAATAATTATGAGAAGAAGCCATAAAATAGCTTTTAAACAAATAGTTAGTGTAAAATAGAAAAGATAGATAATCAAATAGTTGCCGTACTATCTAAACTAATTGGTCTAATTATCGAATTATTTTAACCAAAACAGTAAACATTTACAAGATAGGTTTGTTCAACTATTACCAATTAAAGATAAACAAACAACAAAGTGGTTTTTAAATGAATTTATACAACGAAATATCTTTCACAACCAGCAAATTGATAACTAAGAAGTATAGTACTTCTTTTTCTATTGCGGTGGGTACTTTGCCCGACGAGATGCGTAAAGCCATATATAGTATATACGGTTTTGTGAGGCTGGCTGATGAGATTGTTGATACATTTCATGAGTCGGACCAAGAGTTTCTGTTAAATGATTTTGAGAAAGAGTATTACAAAGCATTGCAACAGGGCATAAGTATGAATCCTGTGTTGCACTCGTTTGCTATAACTGTTACAAAATATCAGTTCCCCCATGAGTTGGTTGATTCTTTTCTGAAGAGTATGCGGGCCGATTTGAGCAAACAGGTGTACGACACTGATAGTGAGTTGGACAATTATATTCATGGCTCGGCCAATGTGGTGGGGCTAATGAGTTTGCTGGTTTTTTTGGATGGCGACAAGCAACGCTACAACCAATTGAAAGAGCCTGCCATGAAACTTGGAAGTGCATTTCAGAAAGTAAACTTTTTACGAGACCTTAAAGCTGATGCCCATGAACTGGATAGGCTGTACTTTCCTGATGTGGAGATAAGCAACTTTACCGAGGAGGTGAAGCAACAATTGATTGAAGATATTGAAAACGATTTCATTGAAGCCGAAAAAGGAATAAAGGAACTACCAGGCAGATCTAAGTTGGCTGTATATATAGCGTTTATTTATTACAAAAAGCTGTTGAAAAAGCTAAAGCAAACACCTGCCAATATGATTATAAAGACCCGTATAAGGGTGCCAGATAGTGTTAAGTTTTTGCTTTTGGCTAAGGCTAGTGTAAAGTATAAGCTTAATTTGATTTGATACAATTTGATATAATAGGTAGAATTTTGCCAACATAGAACTGCTGTAAGATTGCAATACATAAAAGCAATTAGAAGGGCTCATTTGGCACATCATCAACCAAAAACGAAAACAGATTTCCACAATTACGGGTTACTTATTTTTCCGAACAGATTTTTTAAAGAGTAGCATATGTCACTATATACCATCATACTTATTGCATCTATATCGATACCTTTTTTACTGAGTTTCGATAAGAAAGTGCAGTTCTACAAGCAGTGGAAGTATCTACTACCCTCTGTTGTAGCCATTGCGCTGTTTTATATTGTGGGCGATATCTATTTCACCAAAATAGGTGTGTGGGGGTTCAATAGCGACTATCTATCGGGGGTATTCCTGTTTTATTTACCCATAGAGGAGTGGCTTTTTTTTATTGCTATACCTTATGCTAGCATCTTTTTGCACGATGTGTTGCATGCATATTTTCCCAACTTTAGATTGCCCAGTGGTGTATCTAGGCGACTCACTATTTTCTTTTTTACGATAGCATTGGTGGTTTTATTGGTCAATTTAGACAAAGCATATACTGTGTATATAATGGTGGTGTCTTTAATTGTGCTTGCTATAGCCTATTTTGATTGGACTGATACAATAAGCAGGTTTTATTGCACTTTCTTGGTAATATTGATACCTTTTATTTTGGTAAACGGAGCTCTCACTGGTGCTTTTACGCCCAATCCTGTAGTTTGGTACGATCATACTCAGAATTTAGATATACGTTTGATAACAATTCCTATTGAGGACTTTGCTTATGGATTTACGATGCTACTTTTGGCAATAATGCTTCGCAACCGATTAAAGAAAGTGGAAGGATGAGTAGCACAAATAAAATACGCGCATTTTTTCTAACAAAAAAGACAACTGTAGCCGTGCTTTTGGCTATTTTCTTTTCTGTGGGATTGGTGGGCATGTTATTGCCTGCTACTAATGGTTTCTTTTTGCAACTTACCCCTTTGGCTTTATTACTAAGCTTTACAGTGCTTGCCTTATCAGACGAGAGTAAACAACGCGGAAAACTGATTGCCTATTTGCTGTTTATCTACCTATCATCTTTTGCCATTGAAGTGGCAGGAGTGCATACAGGATTGCTGTTTGGAGTATATTCTTATGGCGATAACTTGGGTGTTAAATTGTGGGAAACTCCCCTTATTATTGGCGCTAATTGGTTTTTCTTGGTGTATACTACTGCTGCCATATTTGAGAAAACTAGCATGAGTAGTGCTATGAAGATATTATTGGCATCGTTGAGTATGCTTGTCTACGATATTGTGATGGAGCAAGTAGCGCCCCTAATGGATATGTGGAGCTGGAAAGAGGTAGCAGTACCCTTGCAAAACTATGCAACTTGGTTTGCTATTGCTATTGTGTTTCATATTGGGCTGCAGTTGTTGAAAATAAAGATAAAGAATGGTTTGGCATTGGCGGTTTTGTTGTGTCAGTTTATACTTTTTCTTGTACTATACCTGTTTTTAGCTTGATAATATGATTATAGAAGCAAAACATCATTGTGTGATTCACCCAATATTTAAGCTCTTCTCGCGGGTTATGATTAATAGACATTTCTCGCAAGTAGTAGTTGTTGGCAATGTTGATGTGAAGAATGATCGTTCTATTCTTTTGCTTTCAAATCATACTAGCTGGTGGGATGGTTTTTGGCAATTGTATCTGAATATGAGGGTGTTTAAAAAGAAGTTCCACTTTATGATGCTCGAAGAACAGTTACGCAAGCATTGGTATTTTAATTATACGGGAGGTTTTTCTGTAAAGAAGTCGGCACGATCGGCTGTAGAAACAATACAGTATTCAGCAGAGCTGCTCTCCCACCCCAACAATTTGGTGTTGCTGTTTCCACAAGGAAAAGTTGAATCGATACACAAACACGCCATAACCTTCGAGAAAGGTGTAGAGAAGATTTTAGAGCGAACAGATAGAAAGAGTGTACAAATAGTGTTTTTGGTGAATTCGGTTGATTATTTTATCAATAGAAAGCCTATATTGTATCATTATACGAAAGAGTATTGTGGAGATAGTATAAACTACCGCGATATTGAGCAACAATACAATGCTTTTTTTAAAGAGAGCATTCAGCAACAAACAGACAAAAAAGTGTAGATGGAATATATGGCCTACATAGTAATTGCATTTACCGCTATTCAATTAGTGGTGGCTTTTGTGAATTTTGTTTTCAAGCAAAACATGAAGGCTACTAACACAAAAGATAGCTTAGTTTCTGTGCTTATTCCGGCTAGAAATGAGGAGGGTAATATTCTTAAGCTGTTGAGAGATTTATCGGTTCAAGATTATCATAATTATGAAGTTTTGGTGTACGATGATCACTCTACCGACCGCACTGCAGAAATTGCATCCGAGTTTATAAAGAATAATAAGAAAGTAAGATTGATAGCCTCAAAAGGGTTGCCGAATGGATGGTTGGGTAAGAACAATGCCTGTCATTCGCTAGCCATGGAAGCCAAAGGCCACTATTTTCTGTTTTTAGATGCTGATGTGCGTATTAAGCGCAATATAATTGGTAGAACCATTGGTTTTGCTCAAAAAAACAACCTTAGTTTAGTCTCTATTTTTCCAAAACAGATAATTAAAAGTTGGGGCGAATATGCAACTGTTCCTATTATAAACTACATTTTACTCACGCTATTGCCCTTGATTTTGGTGCGAAAAACTGGATTGGCATCTATAGCTGCTGCCAATGGACAATACATGTTTTTTGATGCAAAAAACTATATGCGCTTGCTACCACATGAGGCAATGAAAGCAGAGAAAGTAGAGGATATTAAGATTGCTCGTTACTATAAAAAGAATAAATTGAAGGTTGCTTGCTTGGCAAACGAGAAAGATATAAAGTGTAGCATGTATAGTTCATACAAGGAGTCGTACAATGGTTTCTCTAAGAATGTAACCACTTTTTTTGGAGGGTCAACAGTGGCCGCTATACTATTTTGGATGATAACAACACTTGGGTTTATACCAATATTGCTTGTATATGGTACTACGTGGTTGGCAGTATTTATAGTTGCAGTTTTGCTGATACGCATATTGGTTTCACTTATAAGCAATCAGTCTGCAAGTAAAAACATTATCTACTCATTGGCGCAACAACTCTCATTAGGGGTAATAATAACAAAGTCTATTGAAAACAGATTGAAAAAAGAACATATATGGAAAGGTCGAAACGTTTTATAATAATGACACTGTTGCTTGCTGTTTGCTTTTTTAAGCTATCGGCACAATATAAGAAAGACATATACACGTGCTATATAAACAGCAACATGGATGCGTGGAAAATGGTGATTGATGAACTTGAACTAAAAGATAATAAATCTGATGCATTGCTCTTAGAGCTAATCAATTATCAGTATGGTTATATTGGTTATTGCTTAGAAAATGATGATAAAAAACAAGCTAAAGTATATCTAAAATTGGCAGAGAATAATTTAGAGAGACTAGAAAAATCATCGTTTAATCCTTCTTCCATACATGCTTACAAATCTGCTTTTTATGGTTTTTCGATTGGTATAAACAGGCTAAAAGCACCTTTTGTTGGACCTAAAAGCATTAGCGAAGCAGAGAAAGCGATGGAGCTAAACCCATCCAATCCACTTGGCTTTATTCAGTATGGAAATGCTCAGTTTTATATGCCTCCTCTGTTTGGTGGATCTAAAACCGAAGCCGTAAAATATTACAAACAGGCCCAAACCATTATGGAGAGCAACACTTTGTTGATAAAATATGATTGGAATTATTTGAATTTACTTGTAAATATGGCTAAATCGTATACCGAAATGAAAGAGTATGATAAAGCTGATGCTTACTATCAACTAATATTGAAAGTTGAACCCAACTTTCTTATTGTGAAAAACGAATTATACCCCACCTTTATAAAAAATAGAAACAATGAATAAGAATAAAAGTGTTTTAATTGTAGGTGCTGGACTTGGCGGACTAGCCACTGCTTTGCGATTGGTTAAACAGGGCTATCAAGTAGAAATAATAGAGAAAAACTCGCAAGCTGGAGGACGTTTGAATCAATTGAAGAAAGACGGATTTACGTTTGACATGGGGCCTAGTTTCTTTAGCATGTCGTACGAGTTTGAAGATTTTGCGCGTGATTGTGGTATTGAGTTGCCATTTAAATATGTAGAACTCGACCCTCTCTACTCGGTCAATTTTAGGGGTAATCCAAAGACTTTTCATCTCTACAAGAATATCTCGAAACTTGCAGAGCAGTTTAAAGATATTGAACCCGATTTCGAAGAAAAAATGCACAAATATTTAAAGAAATCTGGAGCACTTTTCAACGATACTATCGATTTGGTGGTGAAAAACAACTTCGACTCTATGTACGACTACATTACCACATTGATGCGCGTAAACCCTATTCATGTGCCTGTTCTCTTCAAAAGTTTTTATCAGCATGTAGAGCAATACTTCGATTCGAAAGAGGCGCAACAAATTGTTTCGCTGGTGGCTTTCTTTTTGGGCAGAACTCCTTTCGATACAATGGCCATTTACACATTGCTTTCGTACACAGAGTTCCAGCACGATGGTTACTACAATGTGGTGGGCGGAATGTACAAAATAATTGAGGGGCTTGTGGATGAATTATCTAAAGAGAATGTGCAAATTCATTACAATACCGAAGTGGTAGATTTTACGGCCAATGGCAAGAAAATTGAATCGGTGGTTGATAAAACGGGTAAAAAATGGAGTGCCAAATCTATATTGATTAATGCTGATGCTGCTGTGTTTCGCCATTCTGTGATGAAGCACAAAAACTACACTAAGGAGAAAATGGATAAAAAAAGCTGGACAATGGGCTTTCTTACCTTCTATATTGGTTTGAAGTGCAAACTACCCGAAGTAAACCATCACAACTACTATTTGGGTGAAAATTTTAAAGAGTATGCAGATAAGGTGTTGTCTGAAGATAATAAAATGGAGAAGCCCTATTATTATGTGAATGTAGTATCGAAATACAACGAAGATTGTGCACCAGAAGGTTGCGAAAACCTCTTTTTTGTGTGTCCTGTGCCCAATTTACTACAAAAGGAAAACTGGGACGATAGAGAGCAAATTGTGGATAGCATAATCGAAGATTTCTCACAAAGAATTGGCAAGGATATTGCTCCTGAAATAATTTCTAGAACTGTATACACACCTATTGAGTGGGGCGAGGAGTATAATTTGTATCGTGGTAGCGGTCTTGGCCTTTCTCACACCTTCACACAAATTGGGGCTTTGCGACCTGCCAATGTGGATGAGAAGTATGAAAACCTTTTTTATGTAGGAGCTTCTACTGTGCCTGGTGCAGGATTGCCAATGGCAATTATTAGCTCTAAGTTGGCTTTTGAGCGGATTGAGAAATACTTTAAGTAATGGTTAATTGTTAATTGGTTTCGGGGTGCGAGGGTTGGTTAAATTCCATTATCATTCTGAACGAACGTGAAGAATCTGTTGAATAGAGAGGCGATGGTAAAATATTATACAAAGCCACTTGCGCTTATCTGCAACCTGCCTGCTCCGATGAAATCGACTACTATTTCATAGGGGCTTGCCCCGTGAAATCTATTTTCTATTTCATTGGGGCCTGCTCCGTGAAGTTAAAAATAATATTTCATTAGGGCAAAAAAAAGAAAATGACATTGTAAGATTTCATCTTGTTTTTTGAGACCCGAAGGGCTGTCATATTTCAGCCCTGGATATAGCGCAAAGATAGTGATAGAGGCTTACAGGAGTGGTATAGCAAAACTGTCTTGCTTTGCAACACACAGCTTACAAACCCGAGTGGTATAGCAAAACGGTCTTGCTTTGCAACACACAGCTTACAAACCCGCGCGAGCAGAGGGCAATACTGTCATTAAACATGAACAAGTCACAAACTACTCTTTATACCCTTCACTCCTCACAAGACGCAAAGCATTGCGGCTCTACTTATTACCTCTTTCTTTTCTGAATTGCAAACTCACGTGACTCATCCAATCGGGTTAGAAGTTCTTCGCGACTTAACAGACTGTAATCTATTTTTTCTTTTTTCTCTCTACTCCTAAACGATGAGAACATACTGGTCAACATCTCAAGCTGTTGTCTATCTGTAATCTGATTTATTATTGCTTTAAACGATTCTTGCTCTCCAATTTCAAATCTCACAATTGCCAGTCTAAATTTTACTATACCACGCTCTGGGTCTATTGCTATTATCTGCTCTAGATATTCGGCAGCTTTTTCTTGCTTCTCTAAGTCGGCACTAATTTCGGCGAGATTGTCCAAAATATCGATATCAGTAGGCGATTTTTCCAACGCCTTCATATATGCAACTTCTGCAGCCACATAATCGCGGTGATGTAAAGCAAACTCTCCTTGTAGCTTATAATAATCGACGGTGTTTTTATATTCTTCGGGTATTCTTGTGTAAATTTCTTGGGCTTTATCAACTTCATTAAGGCGTAAACTTAGATGAGCCATTCTCAACAGTATATCTTTTGAACCAAATTGAGCTTCTTTTTTCTCTAGAACTCTTAAAATCTCCTCGTCTTGATCCTCACCCCAATACTCTTCAAACTCTTCATACTTTTGTATTAACTCATCATAAAGACTTACGTCATGGGGTGCAGCATCTAAACATTCGTTTAAGACTTTCATTTCATTCTCGAAATCAAAATCTTCGCCGTAAGTAATAGCTTTCAACTTTAGCACATCCACATCGGACTCTTTTATTGCTAACGCAAAATCATAAGCATCGATAGATAGCTCATATTCAAAGTTATATAGATACAATCTTCCCAAACTCACCCATGCTTCAAACGAATAGGGATCGAGATCAATAATTGCATTTGTTATTTCAATTGCCTTATCTATATTATCGTTCATTTCATAGGCATAAGCCAACTCTATCAATACATCTATATTAGTATTGTCTATTTTTAGAGCTTTTTCGAACAACATAATAGCTGTTTCGAAATCCTCTTCGTTATTGTAGAGAAACGCTAGCTTTTTTATAAAAATATAGTGGTCTTTCTCATTTAATTCTCCACCCAAAATATATTCTAGATAAGCTTTGGCTTCTACTGTTCGGTTTAATTTAATTAAACACTCAAATTTAAGTAATAGTAAATCAATACTCGTTGCATCCTGAGCTATAGTCAACAAATAATTGTAAGCTTCTTCATACTTTTCTGAGGCAATTAACACTTTAGCTTTAACCAACATTAATTCAGGGTTTTGTGGATGTATATTCATGGCTAAATCTATAGCACTTAGGGCTTGAGGGTTGTTAAACTCCTTAATGTAATGATTAGCAATCATTTCGAACTCATCAGCAGTAAAGTAAAACTTTTTATTCATATAACGCATCTGCTCATATTTTCTTATGAGATCAGTTATGTTCATGTTTTTATTATCCATTTTATTAATGAGTTTTTATTTTGTGATTTTATGATATCGTGAATTTGCTTTATTGTATTTCGACGTGAAGCCAAGCTTTAGAGGCTTCGAAACACAATATGCATTATGCAAGTCTATGTCAACCGAGTAAAAATCTTGCTCCTCTCCCCTTACTCTTAACTCGTTATTTCTTTAAATTTTAAACTACTTACTTTAAATTTTCTTATGTATCCCTTCGGGGGTTTATCTGCCTATCTACCTTACTACTACAGCAATATAGACCCGTTGGGCTTGAATGGTGTTATAGCTGTGAAGAAGAGTATGTATGAAATACGTCTAAACAATTGCTACAGAAACGTTGATTTCTAAATTAACAAAAAGCCCTCTTTAGGGGATTGGGAGAGCATTAATAATTAATCATTATTTCAGCCCGCCATTTTCAATTTTCAACTTTTAATTCTCAACTGTCAATTTCTTACCCCTTAACTCTCTTCCTCTTCACCAACTGCTTTATAACCACATAAGCAATAAACAGCACTACCAAACCAAGGAACACATAAGATAACTCATGAGTGTATCTGCAATAAAAGTATAGAACAAGAAACTTACAATATTCATGCGTGCTAGTCCAGCCGGAATTGAAATTAGCTGGCGAATACCAGGAATTAAACGTCCTACAAAAGTTGATATCTTGCCCCGTCTATTGAAATAGAGTTCGGCTTTCATAACCTTATCTTCGCTCAACAAAAACATATGGCCCAACTTGCTATTTGCAAACTTGTATACAATGGGCCTACCAAGATAAATAGCCCCAAAATAGTTGATAAGAGCTCCCAAAAG
>CAJDVE010000064.1_pt3 | contig 12090 bp, 10 predicted proteins | sample 7391271 | NCBI WGS metagenome assembly CAJDVE01 (sample SAMEA7055701, study PRJEB34461) | soil metagenome | biome: terrestrial ecosystem; feature: Peninsula; material: soil | place: Antarctica | collected 2016
GGAGCTGCCTATATGGGACTGCAACTATTGGAGCGCGAAAAAGCTGTGTTTGCAGGCCAAGAAGATTTTACACCCGATTTTGCAGGGAAAGAGTATCTGTTGGAGCGACAACTAAAACCAGAAGCACGAAAAGATATAATGGAAGAATTAAACAAGCTTGGTATTATGCCTACTTCTATGATTGATATATCAGATGGTCTTTCGTCCGACTTGCTGCATATATGCTCGCAGAGCAATGTTGGCTGTCGTGTATTTGAAGAACGATTACCCATAGATTATCAAACAGCAATGATGGCCGAGTCTTTTAATTTGAATGTTGCTACAGTAGCGCTTAATGGTGGCGAAGATTACGAAATGTTATTTACTGTACCACTATCTGTATATGAACAAGTGAAATTAGTTCCAGGTATTCATCTTATTGGACATATTACCGATGCAACCTTAGAAAGTAAGTTTGTAACCCGCGATGGTCATGAAATGCTACTCAAAGCTCAGGGCTGGAGCACAAATGAGGGGTAATTTTAAAATAATTTGATTTTAATGCTCATTTTATTTTGTAATTGAAAAAAACAAGCTATCTTTGCACTCGTTATTGAAACAAGGCGTTGGTGCCATAGCTCAGTCGGTAGAGCAAAGGACTGAAAATCCTTGTGTCCCTGGTTCGATTCCAGGTGGCACCACGTAAAGTCTCTGAATGCAATTTGTGTTCAGAGACTTTTTTTTTAAAAGCCTTCTTGGATAATGTTAATATGTTCAGATTGGTTAGTCTCTAAAGTTCTTATTTAATTGAGATGCATGCAAACCCATTTAAAATAACAATAGGTTTATTAAATGGCGCACAGTACACAAATTGCAAGTAGGAAATGAACTACAAGTAATACAATTGCATTTGCAAAAGATACACATTGAGGGCTCATGTATTGCTTTCTGCTTTTGAGTTGAGTAGTCTCTAGCTATGCAATAAGGCTGATAATGGAGAATGGACAACTGAGCTCTCTATAGCATTTGCCAAAAGATATTTCAATAGAGAATATTGTTAGTTGATTTTTTTATATACATTTGTTCTTAACGTAAATTTAACATTGCAAATAAATAAATAAATTATGGAAAAGTTTTTCACGGTTGATTTTTGGTCGCAATTTATTGGTTCATTTAATCGTTGGTTGGTAACAGACTTCATTTCAATTCTGATTTTAATCTTATTGTTGGTTATTATATTGAGAGTAAGCTCTGCATTAGTTAATAAATTGAAGGGTATTTTGCTAAAACGAATGGCTTATAAGGACGAGGAGCCAGATCTAGAAGTAGAGAAAAGACTAAATACCTTAATGGGTGTTTTGCGTAAAACACTAAGTATTGTAATTTGGTCGATTTTCACAATGATTTTTCTTGCAAAAATCAACATCAATATAGTTCCTATTTTATCTGCTGCAGGTATTGTTGGTTTGGCTGTTGGTTTTGGTGCTCAGGAGCTAGTGCGTGACTTTATATCAGGGTTTTTCATTCTTCTTGAAGATGGAATACGTACAGGCGACTTTGCTACCTTGAACGGCACAAGCGGAACTGTAGAGAAGATAGAGTTGCGTACAATTACTCTTAGAGACTCGTCTGGCGTAGTTCATATATTTCAAAATGGTAAAATAAATACTATCGCTAATATGACCAAAGGGTGGTCGGCAATTGTGCTTAATATAGGTGTAGCTTATAAAGAAAACCTTACGCATGTTATGCAAGTAATGCAAGAAGTAGGCGATGAAATGTATGCAGAAGAAGAGTTTAAAGCTAAAATGTTGAATACGATAGAGATTTCGGGACTTAACAATTTTGGTGATAGCGCTTTGGAGATTAGAGGACGTATAAGAACAAAGCCTGGACAGCAGTGGGGTATAGGGCGAGAGTATCGTAAACGTTTGAAAGAGGCTTTCGATAAGCATAACATCGAGATACCATTTCCACACCAAACAATCTATTGGGGCGAGAACATGAGCCCATTGAAACTGAGTATTGACGGAGAAAATAAGAATTGAAATTAAGTTTGGACTCTATGTGTTAGGTCTTAACCAAAATAAGAAAGAGAGCAATCTGAATTTTCAGGTTGCTCTCTTTTACTATTTAGTCTTATGTTGATTATGCATCATTTTTATTAGTCAAACAAATCGTCTATACCAATTTTTGGTTGAGGCTTTTGTACCTCTTCATAATCGATGCTTTGTGTGTCTGTATTTCTGCATGGATCAAAATCTGCAGGAATATCAAAGCTTCCATTATTCTTCATATTTAAATTTGGGTCAGCATATACTTTTTTATAGAAAATACCATGTATGGGCAGAGCCGATCTTGCACCTTGTCCTTGTGCCATACTATCGAAGTGAATAGAGCGCTCTTCGCCACCCACCCAAGCTCCAATAACTATATCTGGTGTGAAAGACATAAACCAACCATCGGAGTTATTTTGGGTAGTTCCTGTTTTGCCTCCCATTGGGCCTGGCAGATTGTAGTAATAACTGGATCTTAATCTTGCACCTGTTCCGCCATCTATAACAGATTGTAGCATGTCGAGCATCTTATAAGAGGTGTTTTCGCTGAAAATCTCTTTCATTTGTGGAACAAATGTTGCAATAACATTGCCATGAGCGTCTTCTATATGTGATACATACACAGGCTCTACACGAATTCCTCGGTTTGCAAATGCAGAATAGCCTGTTACCATTTCTTCTACAGAGGCATCATTTGGACCAAGAGCCAATGATACAACAGGGTCTATTGGATTTTTAAGTCCAAAGGATTCTAACATTCTTGCAAATGCGTATGGTGAGTATAGGCTCATTAAATAGGCAGTAACCCAATTGCTTGAGTTTTGAAGTCCCCATTTAATGGTTACATTTTCTCCTACTCTCGAAGCTCCAGCATTTCTAGGTGTCCACAGTTCTCCTGTTTCTGTTACAAGTGTTTGAGCTACGTGTAGCATAGTGTTGCAAGGTGTTTTACCCTCCTCCATTGCAAGTGTATATAAAAAAGGTTTAATGGTAGAACCAATTTGTCTTTTACCTTGGGTCACCATATCATACTGAAAGAAAGTAAAGTTGGGTCCTCCTACATAAGCTTTCACATGTCCTGTTACTGGACTCATAGCCATAAAGCCTGCTCTAAGGAAACCTTTGTGATATCTTATTGAGTCCATTGGAGTCATAAGGGTATCAATCTCTCCTTTTTCCCACGAGAAGACTTTCATCTCTATTTTCTCGTTTTTGAAAAAATCAACTATTTCTTCTTCGCTTTTCTTCTCTTTTTTCAAATCGCGATAACGCCCAGTTTGTTTCATCGCCACTTTTAGTAACTCATCAACCTTATCGCTTACATCTCTAGAGTAGGGTGCATAACTTCGGCCTTTTTTTTCATTTGTAAATTGTTTTTGTAGTTCTTCTCCTACATGTTCTCTCACTGCATCTTCGGCATGTTTTTGCATGCGAGAGTCAATGGTCGAAAATATTTTCAACCCATCGGTGTAGATGTTATAATACGAGCCATCACTTTTCTTGTTTTTATAACACCAACCATATAAATCGTTAGTTTCCCATGCAGTGGAGTCTTCAATAAATTGCTGGCGCAACCAACTGGCTGAGTAGTTTTTTCTGTCAGGTTTTTTCGACATCATTATGCCGGCAAGGTATTGACGGAAGTAAGGAGCCAACCCTTCTCTATGACCCGATCTGTTGAAATTTGTCATATCTATATCAATCTGTTGTAGAGAATCTTTTTCAGCCTTAGTTATATGACCTGACTTTTCCATTTGCATTAAAACAACATTTCTGCGTTGCTGAGTCAACTCGGGGCGACGCACTGGATTGTACAGTGACGAGTTTTTACACATACCTACAAGCATTGCAGACTCTTCAATGCTTAAATCTTTCGGCTCTTTGTTGAAGTAGGTTTTAGCAGCAGACATAATGCCTACAGCATTGTAATTGAAGTCGTATTTGTTGAGGTATAAATTTAATATCTCCTCCTTTGTGTAAAAGTGCTCTAATTTTACTGCTATCACCCACTCAATAGGCTTTTGAAGTATTCTCTCGAATGTGCTTCCTGCACTTGGCGAATAGAGAAGTTTTGCCAACTGTTGTGTAATAGTGCTGCCTCCTCCTCCACTTTTTTGTTGTAATATTCCTCTCTTCACTACGGCTCTAGCCAATGCATACGCATCAATTCCAGAGTGAGAGTAAAAGCGAATATCTTCTGTAGAAATAAGTGCATTTATAAGGTGGTATGACAAATCTTTGTTTTCAACTCTTGAGGTGTCTTTTGTAGCAATTTGAACAAAAACCCTGTTTTCTTTGCTTTGTGAGTAGGTGCTTATCACCTCTCCGTTTGATGAGTAGAGTTGAGATGCATATTTGTCTATAGGGTTTTCTAATTGGTCAATTGGCGGAATATATCCAATTGCTCCTACTGCAATAAGTCCAAACACAAGAATGCTTGACAGTACAATAGCACCAAAAAACAACCACATACCTTTTATTATCTTGCTTTTAAAAGAAGGTTGCTTTTTTATTGATTTTTTGGAAGGTGTTCTTTTTTTGCCCATAAATAGTTTCGAATAGGTATAATAATGTATTAATAACTGATGCAAAATTACACAAAAGCATCCATATTCAATCTATAATTATCTTAAAATAAGGTGTAATTACTTATAGGAAGGTGTTTTGTAGCGATGTAAAAGTCGTAAAACAGACGTTGTTTCTCGATTAATGATTTGTTTCTCTATTTTAAATCGATATATTCTTTTTAAAAAGCAAATAAAATGTATCTTTGCATCTGAAAAACAAATTGCTTTGTTTTCTTAAAACTGATACAAGTAGATTTAAAAAGAGAAAGAGAAATAATTTTTTAGATTAACAAAATCAAATTATTATAATAAGTACATGGCTAGTCGAATAAAAATTAAAAAAGGCTTAGACATACCTTTAATGGGAGAGGTTCAAGAAACCTTTCTTGGTGAGGTTAAGAGTGATATCCTTAAAATTTGTCCTGAAGATTTTACTGGAGTCACACCTAAGCTCAGTGTAAAGGTAGGTGATGAAGTGAAAGCCGGAACGGCTTTAATGTACGATAGGAATTATCCTTCAGTGAAAGTAGCTTCGCCAATTAGTGGAGTGGTTACAGCAATTGAGCGTGGAGCAAAACGTCGTATATTAAATATTACCGTTGAGAGAAAAGGTGAAAATGAGTTTGTGGATTACGGTATTAAAAATGCCTTGACCATGAAACCCGAGCAAGTGAAAGAATACATTCTTGAAGCAGGTCTTTGGTTTTTAGTAAAACAACGTCCTTATGATATTGTTGCAACTCCAGATAAAGACCCTCGAGATATTTTTGTAACTGGATTCTCGTCAGCTCCTTTAGCACCTTCGTATGATTTTATATTAAAAGATCAAGACAAAGATGTGCAAGCAGGACTTGATGCATTGTCGAAGCTTACAAAAGGGAAAGTATATCTTTCAGTAAGCCCCAAAACAACGAGCAAAACGTTGAGGGAAGCGAAAAATGTTGTTGTAACAGAGTTTGATGGACCACATCCTGCAGGGAATGTTGGAGTGCAGATAAATCATTTAAAACCTGTAAATAGTGGAGAAACTGTTTGGACTTTAAATATTTTGGATGTTGCTTTAATTGGTCGTCTTTTCAATACTGGTAAAGTAGATCTTACTCGCATTGTAGCTTTAACAGGTTCTGAGGTTGAGAAAAGAGGTTACTACAAAATGTTGATTGGAACATCTTTAACCGACGTTTTTAAATCAATTCCAAAATCAGACGATACCGTCTTACGCTATATAAGTGGAGACCCTTTAACAGGTCGCAAGATTCACGAAAACGATGTTTTGCGTGCTTATGATTCTCAACTCACAGTAATTCCTGAAGGTGTCAACACACATGAGTTTATTGGATGGGCCACATTGAACCCCAATAAATATAGTGCTGGGTGTACGTATCCTTCAAGCTTGCTTCATAAATTAGGCTTGAAAGATAAGTTTAGAATTGATGCTCGTATTAAAGGAGGTCCTCGAGCAATGATTATGTCTAATGAGTACGACCAAGTTTTCCCAATGGATATATATCCCGAGTTTCTTTTGAAATCAATTATCGCTTTCGATATTGATAAAATGATAAACTTAGGAATTTATGAAGTTGCACCCGAAGACTTTGCTCTGTGTGAATTTGTTGACACATCAAAGTTAGAGATTCAGCGAATTGTTCGTACAGGTTTAGATATGCTTCGCAAAGAAGTTGAATAATACATTTATATAATTCATCTATTTTAAAAATAAAACATTGAAAGCTTTAAGAAATTATATCGACAAATTAAAGCCTCATTTTGAGAAAGGGGGAAAGCTAGAAAAATTTCATTCTGTTTTTGACGGATTCGAAACATTCTTGTTTGTCCCTAATACAACCTCAAAATCGGGTGTACACATGCACGACGCAAGAGATTCGAAGCGCACAATGAGTATTGTGATTTTAGCTTTAGTTCCAGCGCTATTATTTGGCATGTATAATATAGGTTACCAACACAATTTGGCTTTAGGCACAAACCCGGGCTTTATTCAAACATTTTTGTTTGGATTATTAGCATTCTTGCCTCAAATTGTAGTTTCGTATGCAGTAGGATTGGGTATAGAGTTTGTTGCAGCGCAAATAAAGAAAGAGGAAGTTGCCGAAGGGTTTTTAGTTAGTGGAATACTTATTCCAATGATTATGCCTATCGATACACCTCTTTGGATGATTGCTATAGCTACAGCATTTGCTGTAATATTTGCAAAGGAAGTTTTTGGAGGAACAGGATACAATGTGTTTAATGTTGCCTTGGTAGCAAGAGCATTTTTATTCTTTGCATACCCCTCTCATATGTCGGGCGATGAAGTTTTTGTTCGTACTTCAGGTGCGTTCGGATTTGGAAGCCCTCAAATGATTGATGGTGTAGCACAAACAGTTGATGGATTCTCAGGAGCAACTATGTTGGGTCAGCTAGCCATAACAGAGTCTCCCACTTTTACATCATCACTCTTTACCAGTATAAACCAAGGAGCAGTATCTTTAATGGATATGTTCGTAGGTTTTATACCAGGTTCAGTTGGTGAAGTTTCTACATTGGCCATTCTGATTGGTGCACTTATCTTGATAGTTACTGGAGTAGGTAGTTGGAAAGCTATGCTCTCTGTATTTATTGGTGGTGGTGCTACAGTATTATTGATTAATCAATTTGCTGTGAAGGTAAATGGATATATGGATTCTTAGTTGGAGCTTTGGCTGTTACTATACGTGTGTTCAATCCAGGTTATCCTGAGGGAATGATGCTTGCCATCTTATTTATGAATGCTTTTGCTCCTCTAATTGATTTCTACGTTGTTGATGGCAACATAAAGAAAAGAATGAAAAGAAGAGCAATTAATAATAAAGAAAGGGTATAAATAATGAAAACAGATAGTAACGCATATACAATTATCTATGCCGCAGTAATGGTTCTTCTTGTTGCACTTGGGTTGTCGTTTACACACCAATCACTGAGCGAGAGACAAACCAAGAATGTTCAGATAGATAAGATGCAGCAGATACTTCGCTCAATGAAGTTAGAGGTGTCAACAGATGAAGCTGAAGACAGATATAGCAGTCTTATAAGTGATGCTTATTTAATAAATATTGAAACAGGAATGAAAAAAGAGAGTAGTGCTGGTACACTACCTACAGACTCTGCATTTATGGTAAATGTAGCATCTGGTGAAGGTTTCCCTGTTTATGAAGCAGAATTTGAAGGTAGTAAGAAGTATATTATCCCATTGAACGGAAAAGGTCTTTGGGGACCAATTTGGGGATATATTGCAATCGATGCTGATGGAAAAACTGTTTATGGTGTAGATTTCGGACACGATTCGGAAACACCAGGACTTGGAGCTGAAATAACACATGAGCCTTTTAGGAATCAATTTGTAGGCAAAGAGTTATTTAAAAATGGCGAGTTTAAGTCTATAGCAGTTGTAAAGAAAGGGAAAACCTTTACAGACAAAGATTATGTTGACGGTGTTTCAGGTGGCACTATTACCAGTCAAGGTGTAGATGCAATGATATACAATAGTATTGAAAATTATAAGAACTTTTTGGTGAACTTAAATAGTTCAAATTAAAATATAGACGAAAAGATGGCATTATTGAATAGTAAAACAAGAGCGGCGCTGATGGGACCGCTGGTATTGGGTATTTGCTCTGCATTAGCAGTTACTTCTAAACTAGAGCCCTCTTTGGTGATGGCTATAGCGGTGGTAATAGTTGCAGCTTTTGCAAACGTGATTATATCACTTTTGCGAAACACGATACCTAACAGAATACGTATTATTGTACAACTAGTTGTTGTAGCTGCACTTGTTACTATAGTAAGTGAGGTGTTGAAAGCTTTTGCTTATGATGTAAACAAGCAGTTATCGGTATTTGTAGGTCTTATTGTAACCAATTGTATTTTGATGGGACGATTAGAAGCATTTGCTTTAGGTAATGGTCCTTGGCCTTCATTTTTAGATGGTATTGGTAATGGCTTGGGTTATGGCTGGATTCTTGTTGTTGTAGGGTTTTTTAGAGAACTTTTAGGCAGCGGAACTTTGCTAGATATTCAAGTTATACCTCAAGCATTGTACGATATAGGTTATGAAAATAACGGACTTATGATTCTTCCTCCTATGGCATTGATAGTTGTTGCAGGTATTATCTGGGTACACAGACACCTCAACAAGGAGTTGCAGGAAGAAACTAACTAGTATTAAAGACACGAAAATTTAGATTTCATTATGGATGCAATAAGTTTAATTGTTCGATCGATATTTGTAGATAATATGATATTTGCATACTATTTAGGTATGTGGCTGTAACATTTGTTTTAATGTTTACTTTACCCTTGAATTATTTGCTGGAAAATTATGTTTTAAAAGCAGGCGCTTTACAATGGTTAGGAGAGAGCTTTATTGATGTTGATTTAAGTGTTTTCAGCTTACTTATCTTCATTGCTATTATCGCTTCTTCTGTTCAATTAGTAGAGATGGTTATAGAGCGTTTTAGTCCAGGTTTATATAATTCATTAGGAATATTTCTTCCTCTTATTGCTGTAAACTGTGCTATTCTTGGAGGTTCACTATTTATGCAACAGCTTAGTTTTCCAAATATTGGAATGGCCACAGCATATGGTTTTGGATCAGGATTAGGTTGGTTGTTAGCAATTGTTGGATTAGCTGCTATTCGCGAAAAACTACAATATTCAAATGTGCCAAAACCATTAAAAGGTTTAGGTATAACATTTATAGTTGTAGCCCTCATGGGTATTGCCTTTATGAGTTTTGCAGGAATAGATGTATAATAAATAAAAATTTAATAGAGTTTTCAATATAAATTATCATAAGTAATATGAGTGTATTATTGAGTGCAGAAGGTTTGACTATTATTACAAGTGTTGTTGTATTTTTGATAATAATCTTAATACTTGTAGTAGTAATTTTAGTAGCAAAATCAAAACTGCTACCTTCTGGGAATGTTAAGATAGTTATTAATGATGAGAAGGAACTTGATGTACCTGCAGGGGGAACACTTCTAAATGCACTGCAAAACGAAAAGGTATACCTATCTTCAGCTTGTGGTGGAAAAGGAACATGTGGCGAGTGTAGATGTCGCGTAACTGATGGTGGTGGTGAAATACTGCCTACTGAGGTTGGTTTCTTTACACGTAAAGAGCAACATTTAGACTGGAGATTATCATGTCAAGTAAGAGTAAAACAAGATATTAAAATTGTAGTCCCTGAAGAGGTGTTTGGTGTTAAAGAGTGGGAGTGCGAAGTTGTATCTAACAGAAACGTTGCCACCTTTATAAAAGAGTTTGTTGTTAAACTTCCAGAAGGAGAGACATTGAACTTTATACCAGGTTCTTATTCTCAAATAAGGATACCTAAATTCGATATTAAGTTTACTGAGATGGATGTCGATGATAGGTTTAGAGCCGATTGGGATAAATTAGACTTATGGTCGCTTACTGCCAAAAACGATGAAGAGGTTTTAAGAGCTTATTCAATGGCAAATTTTCCCGCCGAAGGAAATATTATCACACTCAATGTTCGTATTGCTACCCCTCCATTTGATAGAAAAACAGGAACATGGAAAGCTGGTGTAAATCCTGGTATTGCTTCTTCCTATATTTTTAATCTCAAACCAGGAGATAAGGTTATGGTATCTGGTCCTTATGGAGAGTTCCATATGCTAGATACAAAACGCGAAATGTTGTTTGTTGGTGGAGGAGCAGGTATGGCTCCGCTACGTTCACAATTACTTCATCTATTGAGAACATTAAAAACCACAGATCGTAAGATTTCATATTGGTATGGTGCACGTTCGAAGAACGAGATATTTTATGAAGAGGATTTCCGTGAATTGGAGGAGAAGTTTCCTAACTTCACTTTTCATATTGCTCTTTCAGAACCGCTTCCTGAAGATAAGTGGACTGGTCCTGTAGGATTTATACATCAAGTAATATTAGACAATTACTTAATAGACCATGAAGAACCAGAAGAAATAGAATACTACATGTGTGGTCCTGGACCAATGGCTAATGCTGTTGAAGGCATGCTTGACAGCCTTGGTGTTCCACCAGAAATGTTGATGTTTGATGACTTTGGATAATTTTTAGCCAAGTATATATATAAGATTAATAAAACGATTGATACTGCCTTTGTGTCAATCGTTTTTATTTATAACCATGCTTAAACGACGCTTTTAACAAATAATGACTTGTTGTTAAATTTAAAGCATAAGTTTGTGATTCATTCTGATAAAGAGCATATTTAAACTATCAATAAATATTTTATTAGTTTAATCATCCTAATATTATGAGAAAAGTAGATGTTCTAATAATTGGTGGAGGCCTATCAGGCCTATCAGCTGCAATTAGCTCAAAGTCAAACTATCAAGACAACTCTGTTGCAGTAATAAGAAAAGAAAAACAAGTATTAGTTCCATGTGGTATACCATATATTTTTGGCTCTTTAAACTAGAGCGACAGAAATATTATGCCTTATAAGGGTATGTTGGACCTTGGAGTTGAAATAACTATAAACTAAGTTGAGATTGTTGATATTGAAGGACACACCGCTGACCTTGCAAGTGGCGTAAAAATAGAATTCGAAAAAGTAAATTTTGCTACAGGTTCTATTCCAACAAAACCAAAATGGCTAAAAGGTGCTGATTTGGAGAATGTTTTCACCATTCCAAAAAACAAGGTGTATCTCGATGAGATGCATGATCAATTAAAAACAATTAAAGAAAATCATCACAATTGGCGCTGGCTTTATTGGTGTTGAGATGTCTGATGAGATAACTAAAGCAGGTTGGGATGTAACCCTTGTTGAACTTGAACCTACTATATTGAGCAGAGCTTTCGATAAAGAGTTTGGCGATAAAGCAGAAGAGTTTTTAGTAAAACGTGGTACAAAAGTTATCACAGGCAAAGGTGTAAAAGAAATTATTGGTACAAATGGAAAAGTTTCGAGTGTTATTCTTACATCAGGTGAAGAAATTGAAGCCGATGCTGTTATATTATCTATGGGGTATGCACCGAACACTGCACTTGCCGAAAAATCTGCTCTTGAATTAAACAGATTTGGTTTTATCAAAACTTGTGAATACATGCGTGTTGAAAACTGTTCTAGTGATATTTTTGCTGTTGGTGACTGTGCAGAAAAGAGAGACTTCTTAACAAGGAGACTGAGCACCACTATGCTCGCCTCTACAGCTTCTGCTGAAGCACGTGTTACAGGTATGAATTCATATGAAGCTAAGTCCATGTAAAGTATTTGGTGGAACTATTACTATCTATAATACAGCTATTGGCGATTCTGCATTTAGTACTGCAGGAATTACTGAAGAGAGAGCCAGACATGATAACTTTGATGTAGTTGTTGGAAACTTTATTGGTATAGATAAACACCATGGCACACTTGAAGGTACACACGAACAGACAGTAAAGTTGATTGTAGCTGGTGATTGTGGAATGATTATTGGTGGAGAAGTTTT
>CAJDVE010000056.1_pt1 | contig 11928 bp, 7 predicted proteins | sample 7391271 | NCBI WGS metagenome assembly CAJDVE01 (sample SAMEA7055701, study PRJEB34461) | soil metagenome | biome: terrestrial ecosystem; feature: Peninsula; material: soil | place: Antarctica | collected 2016
GCCGATGGTTATTCAAATGAAGAGTACCACAAGCTGTTAAATCCACCACCGTATCACTTGCTTAAACATACGCCCAATCAGCTATATTTGTCTTATTTAATTGAAGACAATGAGCTACTTCAAGCTTGTCTGCAAAGAGGCATTAAATATTATGGGCAACTAAAAAGTTATGCAAGACATGAAGGCAAAATGGCAGGTTTAGATGAATCTATACTTAATTTGCTAGATAGCAAGGTTGAGTTGCTGTCGTCTTTCCAAGAACTCTATCAAACGGGAAGGGCTAAACCAATTGATAGAGCAGTGTTGCAAGATTCTAACTGTGTGTCTGATGTATTTCTAGATGTGGTTGATGCAAAGTTGAAAGAGGTAGATCATAATCCTAAGCTATTAATTGATGCCTTGCGAGCAGGTGAAGTGCCTCGGTTTATGAGAGCTAAAATAGATGAGCTTAAAGACTACTTCTTTAAATGTAACTACCTAGATGAAAATGAGATATTAACTCCTGAAGAAATAGACATTCAAATACAGGCACTTTTGTCGAGAATGGAATTGAGTGTGGATGAAGCTGAGAGATTCTTGATGAGAGTAATGCTTGATGAGAGTAATGGGTTAGTTTTCTTTTTTTTTGCTCACTTGAAACTGTTGTATGCTTTAGCACGAAAAACAATGACTTTACTTTGTTAGTTTAATGAATCCTTTTTGACGCACATATCTCATCCGCGCCTTTTAGCTTTAATGTAGTATTGCGCAGATTTAGTTGGGACGAATCGAAAGTGTTTGTAAATCTCTCTAAAGAAAGGATTAAGCAATCACCATCACCTGAATATTTAGATGACTTGCTAATTACTCGTGAATACGAAGATCAACTTCACCAACATTACGATCAAAAGCGCTATTGGGATGAATAATTAACAGTCAATGAGTAGATAAATTGAAACAGCAGTAAAAAAATGTTTTACTGCTGATTTTTTTGGCTAACCCGTATTATACATTTCTTTTTAACTCTACGTTGATGCTGAACCGTCGACTCTCGCAGATTTTAATTCACTTTAGCACTCTCACTGGAGCGAGTTATTTGATTTGTGTAGTCTTTTATAAATATCACTTTGTCTAGACAAGATTCAAATTCCAACTTTGTGGTGAAGATTTGGATGAACAGAAAGTTAAAGGTTACTAATAATGAAGTCGTTTTCAGATTACAATAAAACTCTATTTTTATTATTTTGAAATTTAAACCCAACCCTATACTATCTTAAATGACGCTGTTTCTTCTCTTACGAGATATATTTATCGCACAGTCACATTATTTTATTAGTGCGCAAGTGTCAGTTTATAAATAAAATTCCGCTATTTTTTGAAACCCGTTAGTAAATGCGCCAGAAATTTGTTGGAAATCAAATCTACCGCGCTGTTTACAACAAACAAGAGATGAAAATTGTAAAGACCACGGTGAAAATGTTTAGAAAAGCATAAATGAATCATTTTAGGATAAAGTTGGGAAATAAATGTCATAAATGAAGAGGATTCAACGAGTAATTGAAAAAAGAAGAGATAAACAAAAAGTATTACATCGTGGATTCAATTCTCAATTTTCACCGCAGTGAAAATGTTTAGAAAAAGATAGGTCAACAAACCATCATATTCCGACTTTGAAAATAAACAATTGTTTACAATTAGAAGCAAAAACACGGTTTTTACATTCAAGTAATTATCATCTAAAATATGAAGAGCTTTTTGGTTGCCATGTATAAAAAGAGAGCCTAAAAAATGAAATAATCATAGGTGAGACGCTACTTATCTGTGTTCATTCGTAACATCGGTGTCAAACTCTATATTGTAAACACATACTTTTGCAAGTGATTCATAATGTGTGATTAGCCTCTAAGCATCATCGCCCCAATCATGCCCAAAACACCTAAAAGAACAAGGATAACTCCTACAACACGGTTGAAAATCTTGAGAGATTGGCGGTTGAAGTATCTTTTTAGTTTTGATACATAAGTGGTTATAAAGAACCACCAAGCAAGAGCTCCCAGTCCGATTGAGGCTAACCCAACAGCAAAAGCAAGCCAACTTATATCTAGCGGACTATAATGAAAGCGAGCAAATAGTGATATAAAGAGAAAAATGATGGCTACATTAGAGAGTGTAAGGAGAAATGCGGTTATGAAATCATGATTGTAGCGTGTTTCGTATGTACTTGTGCTTGGTTTTAGTATTTTAAGTGGATTGGTAGAGAATATGCCTATACCAAAAAGAACTATTACAATACTTCCTACAAATTGTAGTAGAAGCTCGTTCGATTTTAGTAAATCATCTACAATGCCCATTCCAATAAGGGTTATAAAAGCATATATTAAATCGGAAACCATTGCCCCCAAACCTGTCACAAAGCCATGTAGTCGGCCCCTGTTGAGTGTGCGTTGTACGCAAAGTATACCTATTGGACCCATTGGAGCTGACACAATTATGCCAATGATAAATCCTTTATATATTGTTTCGATCATTTGTTGAGTCTATTCTTTTTTATAACCCTATATATAGGAGTTTTTTTGAGAAAGAAGTATTTGTTGCACAACTCTCTCATTGTTATTCTATAAAGTGTTTGCCAATGCAAATATACACATTCCAACAACCAAAGGACTGTTATCTATGAGCCTTTTGAGTGTTGAAAACCTAACTGAAAATAGGGTTTCTTACCGAGTAGGTAGTCTGCAAAGATACATTCAATAATTAAAACATGCAAAATGCAAGTAAAATTAGATTGGAATCATCTCTTTTCATTAACTTTGCGGTTCATAGGTTTAGGGCATATGTTTACATATCCCTTTTCAATTCTCAAATAAACTTGTAGGCAATGATATCTTTTTTCAAAACTTCGTCACAAAACATTATTGCGGTTCAGTCTATCTCCGCACTTTCACAAGAAGACACAAACAAGTTGAACTGGCTTTTTGGCAATGCCGCACTGCTTGATGCAACTGAAATAAATGAGCATTTTGTTGGTCCACGCCGCGAAATGATAACTCCCTGGAGCACTACGGCTGTAGAGATTACTCAAAATATGGGCATAGAGGGCATTGTTAGAATAGAAGAGTATTTCTCAGCAGACCCTTCTCAAGAGCACGACCCAATGCTTCAACGTGTGTATGACCAATTGAATCAGGACGTGTTTTATATAGACATTGAACCCGAGCCAATTTATCTTATCGATGATATTGCAGCTTATAACCAACAAGAAGGCCTTGCACTAAGTCAAGATGAGATAGACTATTTGGATGGTGTGAGCAAGAAAATGAATAGAAAACTGACAGATGGAGAGGTTTTTGGTTTCTCGCAAGTGAACTCTGAACACTGTCGACATAAAATATTTAATGGTAAATTTATTATTGATGAAATGGAAAAAGAGAGTTCGCTCTTTCAACTCATCAAGAAAACATCGGCTGTAAACCCAAATACACTTGTATCTGCTTATAAAGACAACGTTGCTTTTGTAAGCGGACCAACCATAGAGCAGTTTGCTCCATTGAGTGGCGACAAAGCAGACTATTTTGCTACAAGCGAAAAGGAGATCGTGCTTTCATTGAAAGCCGAAACGCATAACTTCCCAACTACTGTAGAACCTTTTAATGGTGCTGCAACTGGTTCGGGCGGAGAAATTCGTGACCGACTGGCTGGAGGAAAAGGTTCATTGCCATTGGCAGGAACTGCTGTATATATGACCGCTTATCCTAGATTGGAAAGTGGAAGACCTTGGGAGGAAGCTATCAATCCAAGAAAATGGTTGTATCAAACACCCGAACAGATATTAATAAAAGCTTCAAATGGTGCATCAGACTTTGGCAATAAGTTTGGGCAACCCCTTATTTGTGGTTCGGTGCTTACTTTTGAGCATGCCGAAAATCAGAAAAAGTTTGGTTTCGACAAAGTAATTATGCTTGCTGGAGGTATTGGATTTGGTAACAAAGACGATGCACTAAAAGGGGAGCCGGAAGTAGGTGAAAAAGTAGTAGTAATGGGTGGTGACAACTACCGTATTGGAATGGGTGGTGGCGCAGTTTCGTCTGTTAACACTGGCGAGTTTTCGTCGGGTATTGAGCTTAATGCTGTACAACGCTCCAATCCTGAAATGCAAAAGCGTGTAGCCAATGTGATTCGAACACTATCCGAATCGAAAGAAAACCCAATTGTATCTATTCACGATCATGGGGCAGGAGGTCATTTAAACTGCCTCTCGGAATTGGTAGAGCTAACAGGTGGTAAAATCGATTTATCGAAACTTCCTGTTGGAGATAAATCGCTTAGCGCTAAAGAGATTATTGGCAATGAAAGCCAAGAGCGCATGGGAATGTTGGTGAAGGAAGAGGATTTAGAAAGAATAGAAAAAATAGCAAAACGCGAGCGTGCACCGTTTTATGTAGTTGGTGAAACTACTGGCGACATGAGATTTACTTTTGAGCAGCCCGATGGCAATTGCCCTATCGATATGGATTTGGAGGATTTCTTTGGTAAGCCTCCTATTACTGTTATGGAAGATAGCACAGTGGAAGAGTTTTACGATGCACCAGAGTACGAAGCCGATAAATTGGGTGAGTACCTTGAGAATGTGCTTAAATTAGAAGCCGTTGCTTGTAAAGATTGGTTGACCAACAAGGCCGACCGTTCTGTGAGTGGAAAGGTTGCTCGCCAACAAACGCAAGGAGAAATTCAACTACCTTTGAGTGATTTGGGAGCTATGGCGTTAGACTATAGAGGATTTGCTGGAATGGCAACATCAATAGGGCATGCACCACAAGTGGCAATGATTGATCCTGCAGCAGGTTCGGTAGTTTCTATTGCTGAAGCACTTACCAATATTGTGTTTGCACCACTCACCAATGGTCTTCAAAGCGTTTCGCTGAGTGCCAATTGGATGTGGCCTTGTCGCAATCCAGGAGAAGATGCTCGCCTTTATGCTGCTGTAGAAGCATGTTCAGACTTTGCTTGCAGTTTAGGAATAAATATCCCTACTGGAAAAGACTCACTGTCGATGACACAGCAATATGAAGACGAGAAAGTATATTCGCCAGGCACAGTTATTATATCTGCTGCCGCTGAGGTAAAAAACATTCGTCGCATTGTGTCTCCCGTATTAGCATATATAAAAGGAACATATCTATACTATATAGATTTCTCGTTTGACTCTTTCAAATTGGGAGGTTCTGCTTTTGCTCAAACAATGAGTAAGGTAGGCGACGAAGCACCCACAGTAAAAGATTCGGAGTATTTTAAAAATGCATTTGGTGCTGTTCAAGAACTTGTTAATCGTGGCTTGGTACTTGCCGGACATGATGTTTCTGCAGGAGGTATGATTACGGCTATGCTTGAGATGTGTTTTGCGAATCCAAAGGGTGGTTTAGAAGCTCGTTTAGATAAAATACGTCATTCCGATCTTATAAAGATTTTGTTTTCTGAGAATCCAGGCGTACTTATCCAGGTGAAACATCATCACTTAGTGGAAAAGATATTAGACGATTATGGTGTGGGTCATGCTATTGTTGCTCGTCCTATCGAAGAGCGCAAGTTTGTGGTTGAAAAGGATACGTTTAAACAAGAGTTTGATGTAGACCAGTTACGCGATGTGTGGTACAACACTTCGTACCTATTAGATAAACAACAAAGTGGAGAGGAGTTTGCAACAGCACGTTTCGAAAATTATAAGAATCAACCTCTTAAATTTGAGTTCAACGCTGCCTTTACAGGTAGATTGCTAGATATGGGATTAAATCCGGATCGTACTGAAGCATCGGGTATTAAAGCCGCTATTGTGCGCGAAAAAGGTACAAATGGCGAACGCGAAATGGCGTATGCATTATACCTTGCAGGTTTTGATGTGAAAGATGTTCATATGACAGACCTTACCTCAGGAAGCGAAACATTGGAAGATGTGAGTATGGTAGTTTTCTGTGGTGGCTTCTCCAACTCAGACGTGTTTGGTTCTGCCAAAGGATGGGCTGGTGGTTTCTTATATAACGAGAAAGCTAAAACATCGTTGCAAAATTTCTTTGCACGCAAAGATACATTAAGCCTAGGAGTTTGTAATGGTTGCCAATTGATGATGGAGCTTGGCTTGGTATTTCCAGAAATGGGCGACAACCACCCCAAGATGCATCACAACAAATCGGGTAAGTTTGAATCTACTTTTATCAGTGTAGACATTCCTGAAAATAATTCTGTAATGCTGAAATCATTAAAAGGCACAACACTTGGTATTTGGGCTGCTCATGGTGAAGGTCGTTTTATATTGCCAGAGGCAGAGTCTGACTATGGAATTGCTGCTAAATATGCTTACGATGAATATCCAGCCAACCCAAACGGATCGGATTACAATGCTGCAGCGCTATGTTCTAAAGATGGTCGTCATTTGGTAATGATGCCGCACTTAGAAAGAACCATATTCCCTTGGCAAAATGCCTACTATCCTTTCCAACATCGCAAAAATGATGTTACTCCTTGGATGGAAGCATTTATCAATGCTAAAGAATGGTTGAAGAAACAAAAATAAGAAACATATAAAATTAAAATATACTCCTCGTTCTTAATTAATAAGAATGGGGAGTAAATTATTATTATGAGTCAAGTAATATTCGAATATGAGATGAAAGTACGTGACTACGAGTGCGATGCTCAAGGTCATGTAAACAATGCCAACTATCAGCATTATATGGAGGTAGCTCGTCATGAGTTTTTAGAGCAAGAGGGGCTCAACTTTTACGAGTTGCACCTAAAAGGTATAGACACAGTGGTTTCACGTGTTGAAATAAGATACAAAGTGCCATTAATTGGCATGGACAAGTTTAAATGTACTGTTGCCCTTAATAAAAGAGGGCTTATATATGAATTCCATCAGAAAATTATCCGCTTATCGGACAACAAATTGTGTGCAAAAGGCAAGATAGATGTAGTGTGTTTAATTGATGGTGTATTGTCGCAACCAACAATTTTTGATGAGGCTTTTAAGGAGTATATTTGAATTAAGAATTAAGAATTGAGAACTGCTTTCTTGTTTAGATAGCACGGGTCGATGAGGATGTCAAAGCTTGGTCAATCTCTACTTGTATCTCAAAATCTTTTCGATTATTCAATTTATCGAATGTGGAAAAAATAATTACAATAGTTTTTTCGATGAAGAGGCTTTGACAGGCTCAGCCAACGGTGCTTTTTGGCAGCCGGTCTTAAATATCAGCCGTCGCTGAGGATATCAAAACACTCAACCCTATTTAGGGAAGCTCACCTCTTAATTCTTAACTTTTTACTCATCCAACATCCAATACAAAGGCTCTCCCGTTGCACCACTGGGAAATGAAATGGCTAGCATAACGGCAATGGTAGGTGCAATATCTACAATTTCGCTTCGGCGCGATGAGCTGCCAATCTTTACCCCTTTGCCATAAAACAAAATGGGAACATGTGTGTCATACATAAATGAACTTCCATGTGTGCTACCTGTGCGTGAATAGGATATAAACGCTGGGTCTAATACATAAATTAAATCGCCACTTCGTTTGTGATTAAATCCATTTTTAATTAACGCGTCCATCCCTTTCGTGTAGGCACTATTCACAATTTGTTTACGGTTATACACACGACTAATATTTTCTTGTGCCAAAATGTAGTTGGATAGCTTTTGTTGGAAATTATCTATATTGATGTTCATTTCATCTAATAGCTGGTGATTGAAGAATAGTTGATTGTTGGATATGTTCTTAATCAACTTCTTGTTGCCGTACTCTTTCTCAACCAAACTATCAATACTCGCTCTAAAGCTTCTGCTATCAAAATATCCTGCAGGTATTTTCAATGAGTCTAAATAGGCCGGTACATCCACCGCTGCATGGTCGGCTGTGAGAAACACTATGTACTCATCTTTTCCCACTGTCTTGTCTAAATACTCAAGTAGCTCGGCAATGTTCTTATCTAATCTTAGGTAGGTGTCTTGTACTTCTTTTGAATTAACACCAAAGTTATGACCAACATAATCTGTGCTAGAGTAGCTGAGTGTCATGAAATCAGTCTCGTCACGCTGTCCCAACTTCTCTCCTTCAATAGCAGCTATTGCGAAATCGGTTGTGAGATCATTACCAAAAGCCACTGCTTTTAAAAGCTCGAAGTTGTTATTGTCAGCTCTCAGTTTCTGTAAGTCATATGGGAAAGTGGCTGTCTCTTTTCCTTTATAGCCACCTTCAAATTTATTCATGTCCGACCCACTCTCTACATAGGTTTCGATGGGGTAGAGGGTATTCCATGTTTTAAAATAAGATTCAGCAGTGCCTGAGTTATTAAAATCAACCACCCATTGTGGCAAATTATCCATATAGAAGTTGCTACTAATCCAACGTCCTTCGTCTTTACCGTGAAACCAATAGGCTGCATTGGCAGTATGCCCAGCTGGGAGAATGGCTCCTCTATCTTTTAGGGCTATTCCAATAGTTTTACCTCTCATCTGAGTGGCCAATCTGTTTTCATCGGCTATTGTAGTAACAGTCATTCGGTGTGGTGACATCATTCCAGCATTGTCCAATGTGCCTACAGATTCTACAGTAGCATCTTCTGCACAATAAACCGATGTATCAAGCGTTTTGTCATACCAATTATTGCCAACTATGCCATGAATGGCAGGCGTAGTACCAGTGTAAACCGATGCATGTCCCGGTCCTGTATAAGTTGGTACATAATTAAAGTGTGCGTTCTTGAAGCGATAACCGTTATTCACAAGTCGCTTAAAACCATCATCGCCATATTTGTCCCAAAATCTATCAATGTAGTCGTTTCTCATTTGGTCAACTACTATGCCTACAACCAATTTAGGTTTCTCGCTGTTAGTTATCTGAGATATTCCAGGAAGATTAAAAATCGCAAGTGTCAAAAGTAATATGTATAGTCTCATAATTATAATGTGCTATTTATTGGTTAAATATTTTGAGGTAACGCATATTCAGAAATTTACAGTTTCTTTGGATACCATCATAAATAACAGTTAATAATCATTTGTATATTTGTATCTAAATTAAATTTACAATTATCCATAGTTAGTGTTCTCTAGATGTAAAACACTGTTTAGCCTATCTTTAAAACACGTAACTGAATAATAGCAACCATGTCAACGTTTGTTACTGATAAAACTCTATATCAAATTGCACTAACGCATATTACGGGTGTGGGCGTTGCTCTTACACGCAACCTGATGAAAATTGTGGGCGACGAGGAGCAAATATTTAAAGAGCCCTCTCGCAATCTCGAAAAAATTCAAGGCATTTCGTACCGTTTGATTAATGAAATAAAAAGTAGTGAAGTGCTCCGCAAAGCGGAAGAGGAGTTAGCATTTGTAACTAAAAACAACCTAGAGATTTTGTTTTTTACAGCTCCAGAATATCCGGAGCGATTGACACATTGTGTAGATGCACCTATTTTACTTTATGTGAAAGGGAATAGTAATTTGAACCATAAAAAAATTGTTAGTATTGTTGGTACTCGCAATGCTACACCACAAGGATATGAGGCTTGCAAACAGTTTGTGAAAGACCTTTCAACCAAGTTTTCCGACATATTAGTGGTGAGTGGATTGGCTTATGGTATTGATATTTGTGCACATAGAGCAGCATTAGAATATGGTGTGCCTACAGTTGCTGTGTTGGCTCACGGGTTGGATAGAATATATCCTGCTTTGCACCGCAAAACAGCTATAGATATGTTGGATGCTGGCGCATTGGTTACAGAGTTTCCAAGCGGAACAGAGCCGGAACGGTTCAACTTTGTGCGCCGCAATCGAATTGTTGCGGGATTGGCAGATGCGGTTGTTGTTATGGAATCGTCAAGTAAAGGTGGCTCGCTTATTACTGCCGATATTGCTAACTCGTACTATCGCGAGGTGTTTGCATTGCCAGGAAGAGTTACTGATGCTGCTTCGATTGGTTGCAATAAACTTATAGCTTCTAATCAAGCTATTTTGATGCAAGATATAAAAGGATTTACCGACCATATGGGTTGGGACGATTCAAAGAAACCTCAACCTAAGCAGAAAGAGCTTTTCTTGCAATTGTCTGAAACCGAAGAGTTGGTGTTTAATGCTCTAAGTAATATGGAGCCGAAGCATGTGAATCTGTTGGCCATTGAACTAGATACTCCTGTGTCTGAACTGTTTTTCACGTTGCTTGAATTGGAGATGAAAAATGTAGTGAAGCCATTACCAGGTGGAGTGTATAAGTTGTTATAATATAAAAAACTACAGGAACTATCCACAAATAATTTATTAGTATCTGCTTTTTTGATATCTTTGTTAAATAAACTATGAAGCTACATTAGATAGAGGGTGTTTCTTTATTTTAATATTAAATACTTTAATACCTTTCTACAAAAGTTTTTTTTGTGATTAAAATATACAGACATGAAGTTTTCGTACGGCGATAATTATTACATAAGAAGAGAAGATTATGTTACGGGTTACAAAGCCAATAACAGACTCTCTATTTACACAGCTGTAGCTGTGCTATATGCCATAGTAGAGTGGCAGGTGAAAATGAGAAATCCAGATAGTGAGTGGTCAATATATATTGGAGTAGCTATTACTGGTGCATTGTCAACATTGTTGGCTGTGCTGTTTACCCGCAAATTGGTGCGTGCTAAGGTATTTGATATTGGTATTCTTGTGGTAGCCTTATTTAGCATCTATCTCTTTGTCAATAATTTGATGGTGCTGTTTGGTTAGATCAAAGTGTTATAACCTTATTATAAAAAGGGCAAGAGTTTCTATTACGAAGCTTTTGCCCTTTTTTGTGCGAAATGTAATTTAGAGTTGGTCACCATCTTTATTTGAAGTACTTTCCATAAAAAGGATTAATCTTTCTATTCTTGAATGCATGAGAGAAAACAGAAACAAATATAACAACTGCACCTACTAGTGCTGTTGTGGCTATTGTATCGTAACTGTTTTGATGGCGTACATAAATGGCAAATAGTGCCCACACACCCACTAGAGCAAATTCGCGCATGCCGCGCCTGAATATCAACACAATATTTAGTAGCGTAGCAATCACTATCATCACAATCGTCCAATTCGTAGCCGATAGCGGACCTCCATCCCAACCAAGTTTAGACAGATAAGCAGCAACATTGGCAATAGTTGCCACAGCAATCCAACCAGCAAATATTGAGATGGGCCACCAACCAAACATTATTGTTTTTGGGGGTGCGCGCCATATCTCCATATTGGTGTTAATCACAACTTTGATGAGTGAGAAGAGTATTACTAACATAACTAATACCGACACCAATGTGTAATCGTATAGCCACACCACTACCCATAGTCCTGTTCCCACAGTGGCCAATGCAAACCAGAGGCCAGCTTGACTAATAAAATCGAATGTTCTTTTGCGTATAATTGTGCGGTATATCTGATATGCTGCATATATGAATAAGGCTAAAAATATAATGCCCCAAATGGCAAATGCATAGCCAGCTGGAGTAAATAGGTTGTTGTATTCGTCGCTCATATCGCTCACTCTATTACCATGTATGGTGTATAGTTGAGAGTAGTAGTTGATGCCAATAGTAAACAGTACCGCCAACATATTGACAATGGAGAGCGTCTGTTGCTTTTTTAAAGTTGCCATAAAGTTAGGAGTTTAAGTTATAGTTATATTTCTTAAACGGTTACTATAATACTAAAGTTTATTTGAGAAGTAGGATATGTTGGATTTAATACTTTTCCCTTGCCTTATCCACAATCCTCTTTAAAGCTACTTTTCCTGAAAACGGAATGTTATCAATACGCATATTTTTCTTAATCTCGGCGTGTGAGTAGTTTTGATATAATTGGCCAACTGAAGTTTGCAAGAACTCTTCGGATAGCACTTCCATATTATCGAATGCAAGAATTACTCTTTTGCTCTG
>CAJDVE010000032.1_pt1 | contig 11864 bp, 14 predicted proteins | sample 7391271 | NCBI WGS metagenome assembly CAJDVE01 (sample SAMEA7055701, study PRJEB34461) | soil metagenome | biome: terrestrial ecosystem; feature: Peninsula; material: soil | place: Antarctica | collected 2016
CTAGAAACGATGCAATGAACAATATGAGTAGAGTCAATTCTTTGCTTGAACAAGCAAAACAAAAACTCAATGCATTGGAGTTTGTATTAACTAAGGTAGACACTCCTGAATTTGGCAAATGTGTGCACTGCAGAAAAGAGATTCCTATTGGTAGAATATTGGTACGCCCAGAAAGCTTGTATTGTATAGAGTGTTCTCAGTAACCTCCTTTTCCCTTTTTCGAATATTCTCAAATAGCTATTCTTACTTTTTTCACAATCAATAAAAGATAAATTAAAAATCATTCCAACTGACATGATAATGAATAGATACACAAAGAGTTATAATCACCTCATATAATTAGCATAGTATAAATATTTTACTTAAATTTGGAGTAAGTTTTAAGACATAAACAAAAGCAATTTCATTTATATATTACCGAACATTAATTAAATACCTCACCACTATGAAGAAAATTTTATTTGTTGCACTATCCATTTTTATTCTTTCAGCTTGCACCAATAAAGGTGATACAGCTAAAGCAGAAGAAGCACCCATTGATGTAATAGAGAATAACAACAGCGTAGGGTTGGAAGCTTGGAACAATATCTTTTTGCCCCACTCAGACTCAGACTCTCTAACTGCTGAGCAAAAAGAAACTCAAAGGATACTAACTCCAATGATAATAGAAAGCATAGAAATAAAAGACAATCGCTTTCATACTACCCTTACAAGAGAGGATTTTGAAAAGCAAAACCTTGACCCATCATTATATGATCTTCTGATGAAAAACATTGATGAAATGAATGCTGGAATAGAGGAACAGGGCTTGGACGCGCAAAAGCTATATGATGAATCGCTGAAAAACTTACCTGAGTTTTAAAGACACTCATTAGAAATACAAGATTAAAGCATAAGGGGAGAGTGAATAGCTGATTAACAAGGCTAATTCATCTCCCCTAATGCTTTCATTATAACAATTTATGAATATTGTCATATTCATTAGAAATTACTTTGTTAACTTTGGCCTTTGATTTATAAATGAATGTGATATATTTTGAAATTCGAACTACAACACACCGATAACTCATCAAACGCACGTGCGGGTCTTATTACAACAGATCATGGAGTGGTAGAAACTCCTATATTTATGCCTGTCGGCACTGTCGGCAGCGTAAAGGCTGTGCAAATGTATGAACTAAAAGAAGATATTGAAGCCCAAATAATATTGGGCAACACCTACCATCTATACCTGAGGCCAGGTTTAGATATCTTGGAAAAAGCTGGAGGACTGCACAAATTCAATAGCTGGAACAAACCAATGTTGACAGACAGCGGTGGCTTTCAGGTTTTCTCACTATAAGAAAGCTAACAGAGCAAGGTGCAGAGTTTCGTTCTCATATTGATGGATCGAAACATTTTTTTACTCCCGAAAAGGTAATGGACATACAGCGAATCATAGGAGCCGATATTATTATGGCCTTTGATGAGTGCACTCCAGGAGATGCCGACTATACTTATGCAAAGAAATCATTGGAGCTGACAGAGCGTTGGCTAGACCGATGCATCAATCGCTTTGGCGAAACTGAAAGTCCCTATGGTTTCAATCAATCACTTTTCCCTATAGTACAAGGCTGTGTTTATCCTGATTTGAGAAAACGTGCGGCTGAGAATCAGATGGCAATGCTATTGGCGGCCTTGCAGTGGGCGAGCCCAAAGAGAAAATGCTTGAGATGATTGAATTGGTGAATGAAATATTACCAAAAGACAAACCACGTTATTTGATGGGTGTAGGAACTCCTGCCGACTTGTTAGACGGTGTAGAGCGTGGTGTAGACATGTTTGACTGCATTATGCCCACTCGCGATGGAAGAAATGGTCGTATCTTTACTAGAGAAGGTATTATCAATATGCGAAACGCTAAATGGAAAGACGACTTCTCTCCCATCGAGGAAGATGGAGCATCGGTTGTAGACACACTCTATAGCAAAGCATATTTGCGTCACTTGCTCAATGCCAATGAGCTTTTAGGATTACAGATAGCTTCTGTACACAACCTTGCATTTTATATATGGTTGATGAAAGAGGCACGCAAACAGATTATTGCCGGCACTTTCTCTACATGGAAACCTGCAATGATGGAAAGAGTAACACGCAGGTTATAACAAAGAGTAATATTAGATTGCAAAAAAGATAATATGAAGAATATATTTAAGCTTACTATATTGGACAGATATATAATAAAGAAGTTTTTGGGAACTTTTGTTTTCTCAATTGCTCTAATTATATCTATATCGGTAGTCTTTGATATAAATGAGAAGATAGATAAATTTATTACCAACAACGCAACGCTTGAAGCAATAGTATTTGACTACTACCTCAACTTTATTCCTTACTATGCCAATCTATTCAGTCCGCTATTCGTATTTATCGCAGTTATCTTTTTCACCTCTAAGTTGGCATCCAACTCAGAAATTATAGCTATTCTCTCAAACGGCATCAGCTTTAAACGCTTGTTGAAGCCATACATGATTTCAGCAACAATTATTGCCATAGTCACCTTTATATTTGGCAGCTTTATTATTCCACCTTCGAATGCTGTACGTGTTGAGTTTGAAAACAAATATGTGAGAAAAAAGAGTGTAGACTACGCCTCCAAAATCCAGATGCAAGCTGCACCTGGTGTAATTGCCTATTTTGGTAGCTACGACAATGCTACTAAAACAGGTTATAGCTTCTCGTTAGACAAATTCGATGACAATCACCTCGAATCTCGTCTCACTGCAAGTAAAATTGAATATGATTCGGCTTTTCAATGGACTATAAAAAACTATCAGATTAGAGACTTCCAAGGATTGGAAGAAACCATTACATCGGGAGAGTCCATTGATACTACATTATATATAACGCCACGCGATTTTTTAATCTCTGAAACCGACCATCAGTTGATGAATACCCCTGACTTATCTAAATACATTAAAAGTCAGCGACAAAGAGGTATAGGCAATATACAGGCTTTCGAAATTGAATACCACAATAGATTTGCATCTATTATGTCGGCATTTATCCTCACTATAATAGGTGCGTCGCTTTCGGCACGAAAGGTGAAAGGTGGAATGGGCCTAAACATTGGAATAGGGCTTGCATTAAGTATGGGCTACATTCTATTTATGACCATTAGTGCTACCTTTGCAGTGTCGGGATTGGTGAGTCCTATCATTGCTGCATGGATTCCTAATGTTCTTTTCTCAATTATTGCTTTGTTTATTTACACCAAAGCGCCTAACTAATATTGCTAAACTGAAAAAGCAAGCCCTGGAACAACTCTTACTACGCAACCTGTTTTAAACTTTACATCAGCATGCATGTCACTAAAGAGTTGTAGTAAACGAACTCATAAAAAAAAGAGATATAGACTTATGAAAGCAACAAACATACTATTACTGATACTATTGAGCTGTACAATAGCGACGGCTCAAACAAAATATCCAAATGTGATTATTTCTACAAATTATGGCGACATGACAGTGATGCTCTATGACCAAACACCACGCCATGCCGAGTATTTCTTAGATTTAGTAAAGAAAGGATATTTTGATGGTACACTTTTTCAGAGAGTTATTAAGGAGTTTATGATTCAGGGTGGCGCACAAGATACGCGTAATGCTCCTGCTGGAGCTAGAGTAGGTGGTGGAAACACATCGATGGAGATTATGCCTGAGTTCAACAAAAAATACTTTCATAAGAAAGGGGTGCTTTCTGCTCCACGACGTGGCGATAACGAAAACCCACAAAAGAAATCGGATATGTCTCAATTTTTCATTGTGCACGGTAAAGTGCTTTCCGAAGGAAGGCTCGACTCATTAGAAATGACCATAAACGTGCCCATTAAAAATGCTGCAACTCGCAAATACTATATACCATATAAGGATGAATTGGCTGAACTAAAAGCAAACGATCCATATGCATTTAACGCTCGTTTAGATGAAATTATGTTTCAAATTGATTCTGCTTTCACAGCATCACCCGATAAGTTCTTCTTCGACCCCGAAGAGAAAGAGGCATATAGCACCATAGGAGGTGCGCGTCATCTAAACATGGAATATACTGCCTATGGCGAGGTAATTGAAGGTTTAGAGGTAATTGATAAGATTGCCAACCTTGAGGTTGATGCCTACGATAGACCACGCAAAGATGCAAAAATGAATAGGGTGTATATAAAGAACTAAAACTCTACACATACTATATACAATAGCCAACACAATAATCTGCTCAAAAACTTGTATAACCTAGCCCCTTATACCATTCAATATTGATATTTTTCGATAGAGTGCTCTTTTATGCCTATTTTTGTATATAGTCAACACAAAAAAAGGAGTATAAACTATAGAGCCTCTATAGACATTAACTATAAGAATAAGTGTAAAACAAAAAGCAATAATAAAACAATGAGCAATTTTCAGAACTTATTAATTCAAAGACGAAGCATCCGAAAGTATAAAGACGAACTATTGCAAGCGGAAGAGACAGAGATGATTCTAAAGGCTGCACTCTTATCGCCTACATCAAAAAACGCCCACTCTTGGCAATTTGTAGTAGTGGAAGACAAAGAGATGCTTGAAAAACTATCGCGCTGTAAAGAACATGGTAGCAAATTCATTGCCGATTGTGCGCTAGCGGTAGTAGTGCTGGGCAACCCCTTGGTGAGCGATGTGTGGGTTGAAGATGCCTCAATTGCAAGCATAGCCATGCAACTACAAGCCGAGGACATAGGCATTGGAAGCTGCTGGGTGCAAATACGTGAGCGCCAATACAACGAGCAAGTAAGCGCAGCAGATTATGTGAGCGACATGCTTGAAATACCTATGCCCTACGAAGTACTCTCTATTATTGCTTTTGGCAAAAAAGAGAAAGAGCGCAGACCCAATGATGTTGAGACATTGCTTTGGGAGAATGTGCATATTGGAGAATTTAAGTCGTAGTTATAAACAAGAATGGCTAAACTACGCGGCAAAAGAGCAGACAAAATGGGCAACGGATTGATATTGCTCGTCTTTGGTTTTCTGCTTCTACTCATCCAATTGCGTATAACAAACCATTGGTTTTGGATGAGCTATGTAAAAACTCCTGCTACATTTTTTTTCGTTGCTGGCACAATCTCCTTGTGGCTCAAACATGAAAGAGCTTTTGGATATATACTTACTGGAATTGGGTTGATTGGATATGCTGACATTATATTTAAATGGTCAAACAATCTCACACTACACGCCTTCCCCTTAGTAGTAATGGCAGCCGGAGTTACAATGATGTTTTTTGCTAAAAGAAAATAGACATTACAATAACAATAAATAAGATACATAATTATGAGTAAAATAGATTTTGATCTTTCTAAAATAAAAACTTTTGTATTTGATATAGACGGAGTACTTTCGTCGCAAACCATTTCACTCTCTCCAGATGGTGAGCCAATGCGCACTGCCAATATTCATGATGGATATGCCATCAACCTTGCTATTAAAAGTGGATATGGAGTTGCCATCATTACTGGAGGCAATTCACAAGCCGTACATGTGAGATACAGCGCACTTGGAGTAAAACACATATATATGAAGTCGAGCATAAAAATGAAAGACTTTAACCACCTCCTCGAGAATACTGATTATAAAGCTGATGAGATGGTTTATGTAGGAGACGACATACCCGATTATGAAGTAATGCAACAAGTAGCTTTGCCAATTGCCCCCGCCGACGCAGCACCAGAAATTAAAAACATTGCAAAATACATATCACCAAAAAAGGGAGGCGAAGGAGTTGCAAGAGATATTATAGAACAAGTATTACGCGTTCAAGGCAATTGGATGCATAAAGAAGCCTTTGGGTGGTAAAATAGTTTAAATTAGTTGACTTTTAATTTTAGTAAAAATAACAGCTAAAAGTGAGACATGTTTACTATTTGAAAGTTTTTCAACAACATTAAAAAGTAAATGCCTACAAACAGGCACAATTCAATTTACATAAGGCATTCAGAATGTTTTAAGTAGATAAATTATTAACACAAATAAGTTTGATTAATTGAGAAAGTACAGTAATTTTATAACCAAACTTTTAAACTAAATAGATAATGGCAAAAGTAATAGGTCACGTAACAGTGAATGTTGAGCGATGCAAAGGATGCGCATTATGCGTTGAATCATGTCCAACTGACACATTAAGTCTGCATCCAACCGATGTGAATATCCGCGGATATCACTATGTTTATATGGAACACCCCGATGCTTGTATCGGCTGTGCTAACTGTGGACTTGTATGCCCCGATGGTGTACTAACAGTCTACCGAAAAAGAGTAGAAAAATAAGGTCCGCTTTATCTTTTCAATTAATTAAAAACTTAAAACCACACATAAAATTATGTCAAAAGAAATTACTTTGATGAAAGGCAACGAAGCCATTGCCCATGCTGCTATACGATATGGCACAGATGGCTATTTTGGCTATCCTATAACCCCCCAATCAGAAGTATTGGAGACACTCATGGAACAAGCACCTTGGGATACAACAGGTATGGTTGTAATGCAAGCCGAAAGTGAAGTGGCAGCAATAAACATGGTGTATGGAGGAGCGTCATGCGGAAAAGCCTCTATGACTTCATCATCAAGCCCTGGTATGAGCCTTAAACAAGAAGGTATATCTTATTTAGCAGGAGCTGAATTACCCTGCCTATTAGTAAATGTTATGCGCGGAGGTCCAGGATTAGGAACTATTCAACCATCACAAGCCGATTATTTTCAAACTGTAAAAGGTGGAGGACATGGCGACTACAAATTAATTACACTAGCACCCAACTCTGTTCAAGAGATGGCTGATTTTGTTGAATTAGGTTTCGAGCTGGCTTTCAAATATCGCAATCCTGCTATTATTCTTTCTGATGGTGTTATTGGACAGATGATGGAGAAGGTAGTACTTCCAGACTTTAAACCACGTCGTACGGAAGAGCAAATACGCGAGCAATGCCCTTGGGCAACACTAGGTAAACCAGCTACGCGCGGACCAAACATTATATCATCACTTGAGCTTGATGCCAATGTAATGGAACAAAACAATATTCGCTTTCAAGCTAAATATGCCGAAATAGAGAAAAACGAAGTTCGCTATGAAGAGATAAACTGCGAAGATGCCGACTATATATTGGTAGCTTTTGGTTCTTCAGCACGTGTTTGTTTAAAAACAATGGACCTTGCACGCGAAGAAGGAATTAAAGTTGGACTAATACGCCCAATCACATTGTGGCCTTTCCCTAGCGAAGTATTAAGTAAATATGCCGACAAAGTGAAAGGAATGCTGACAGTGGAGATGAATGCCGGACAAATGGTGGAAGATGTTCGCCTTGCTGTTAATGGAAAAGTAAAAGTTGAGTTTTTTGGACGCTTAGGAGGTATAGTTCCTACACCAGACCAAGTGTTTGAAGCTTTGAAAGAAAAAGTTGTTCAGAAATAATATAAATATAAAAACAAGCTAGCTCTTTATGAATCCAAAAGTAAGAAAAGTAATTTTAATTTTATTTCTAGTATCAGTTGTAGCAACTGTTGCAGTCTACTTCTTAACCGATAAAGATATAACCTCAACTTGGATTGCTGGAGGAACCGCTGGTATGTTCTATATTATGTACAGATTTTCTAAATAACATCAGTTTTATTAACAAGCATTAAATAACAAATAAATATGAGTAACGAATCAATTATAAGCGCCGAAAATCTGGTTTATCTAAAACCAGAACTAATGAACGACAACTATATGCACTACTGCCCTGGTTGTTCGCATGGTGTGGCACACAAACTAGTTGGAGAAGTAATTAAAGAGATGGGCATAGAGGATATAACCATTGGTATTGCACCAGTTGGTTGTGCTGTTTTTGCTTATAAATATTTAGACATAGATTGGCAACAAGCAGCTCACGGTCGTGCACCAGCTTTAGCTACTGCTACAAAACGATTATTACCCGACAAAATGGTATTTACTTACCAAGGCGACGGTGACCTTGCCGCCATTGGAACTGCTGAAACTATTCATGCAGCTAACAGAGGCGAAAATATAGCTATCATTTTCATTAATAATGGTATTTATGGTATGACAGGTGGACAAATGGCTCCTACCACTTTGCCTAATATGAAAACATCTACTAGCCCCACTGGTCGTAATGTAGAAACAATGGGTAATCCATTGAAGATACTAGATCTACTTGCTATGTTAGACGGAGTTTGTTTAGCAACTCGCCAGGCAGTACACACTGCGCCAGCAATTAGAAGAGCCAAAAGAATGATACGCAAAGCATTTGAGAATTCTATGGAAGGAAAAGGAACTTCAATTGTAGAAATTGTTTCAACCTGTAGTTCTGGTTGGAAAATGACTCCAGTGCAATCTAACAAGTGGATGGAAGAGAACATGTTCCCAACATATCCACTAGGCGATCTTAAAAACATATAAGTAAAAGACGATAAAAACAAATAAAATATGGTACAAGAAATTGTAATTGCAGGTTTTGGAGGTCAAGGTGTATTATCAATGGGTATGATTTTGGCATACTCTGGACTTGTAGAAGGAAAAGAAGTTTCATGGTTTCCTGCTTACGGACCCGAGCAAAGAGGAGGTACAGCCAATGTGACTGTTATATTAAGTGACGAGATGATTAGTTCTCCTGTACTTAATAGTTACGATGTGGCTATTGTATTAAACCAACCTTCGCTTGACAAATTCGAGAAGATGGTGAAACCAGGTGGCAGCATAATTTATGATACAGATGGTATTCAAAATCCACCAGCGCGCAAAGATATCAATGTGTACAAAATTGATGCATTGGAAGAGGCTATGAAAATGGACAATGCCAGGGTATTTAATATGATTGTACTGGGTGGCTTACTCAAAATATCACCCATGGTGAAATTGGAGAATGTAGTGAAAGGTTTGGAAAATGTTTTACCCGAGCGTCACCACAAGCTAATACCTATGAACGAAAAAGCTATACAAAGAGGAATGGATATTATAGAGCAAACTAGCAAAGCTGTATAATAAGAAGCCTCTTTTATGTATTGAAACAATACAATAATAAATAAGCCGATATGAACAGTTCATATCGGCTTATTTATTATACGCTGTTTTCTGAAACCTCTTAAAAAAAATAATAGCACCAATTAAATACAAACTCAACCGTTTGCTCTACTCTACTAGATGGCACAAATTCATCACAATAAATTAAGCGTTTCACAAGCCTCTAGTAAGGAGAATGAAGTGATGTAACAGTTTGGCCTTACAAGCATCTGATGAAATTGACATAAACTAAATCGGAGCATTTTTTCAACTGATTTTTTAATTTTCTCCGAAGTAGAAATGTTTGAAAAAGATATCTGTAATTTTAATCTACAAAAGAAAGATTTCAAATGCTTTAAAATTCGGGTGAATAAAATTGCTGTTTTAAATACTGCGCTCTATCGGTGCTACTATAGCATGAATAGGGTTGTTGGTCTTCAAATCTTTATTAAACTTCTCTACCAAACTAAAAAACAAATCTATTTTGTCGTCATCTGTAAAAGAGAAAAACATAATGCTGTTCGCTCCACCCTTTTGCGATGGGAACCAACTAGAATTGGCCACAATAGTGGGAACATCTTTATATCCTTTTATGTGTGAGCCACTAAAACTCTCAATATTAGCCTCTTTAAAAAGCTTCAATACTTGCTCCTCGTAGTAACTTACGCCTGTAACTATTAATAATTTCTTCTTATCCATTGATTATAGTTTTAAATAATTTATTTCGTGTAAAACGCTGTTATATCTAAATGACAGGGGAGTATTATATATCAGAATAAATACTGTGACCTGCCCGTTAAAAGGCAGGCCACAACAATCTATTCATAATTTTTCTTCTCAATTATATAATATACTAACGGCACAACCAACAGGGTGAGAATGGTAGATGCGATACTTCCACCCATCAACGCGATGGCCAAACCTTGGAATATAGGATCGAAAAGAATTACAAAAGCTCCAATTACTACAGTACCTGCAGTAAGCAATATTGGAGTCATTCTAACAGCTCCGGCTTCAATAATAGCTTGTTTCAGAGGAATATCTTCTGCAGTACGCAGATTAACAAAGTCAATCAGCAGAACCGAATTTCGCACCATTATTCCTGCCAGAGCAATCACCCCAATAAAGGATGTAGCTGTAAAGAATGCACCCAAAACCCAATGCCCAAGAATAATTCCTATGAGTGACAATGGAATAGACACCATCATAACTAAAGGTGCTTTGAAATCTTGAAACCAACTCACAATCAGAATATAAATGATTATAAGCACTCCTAAGAAAGCAATTCCTAAATCTCGAAACACCTCCATAGTAATCTGCCATTCGCCATCCCATTTTACTGTAAAATTATCTTCCGACTCGGGCTGGTCTATATAAAGCTCATCCATAGAATATCCCGCAGGTAATTCAATCTCTTTCAATTTATTCTTCATACCCAAAATAGGATAAACCGGACTTTCTAGCTTTCCTGCCATGTCTGCTAAAACATAAACTACTCGTTTTTGGTTTTTACGAGATATACTCTTAGCTCTAACACCTTCCTTAACTTCAATTAAATCGCCAACAGAAATCATAACCCCTTGTTGTGAGGTTATTTTCAATTGAGAAATATCTTGTATAGTCGACTTCTCTTTCTCATCCAATGTGAGCAATATCCCCACTTGAGTGTTTGCTAATATAGTTTTCAGTTGATCTGCAACTGCAATTTGCTGGTCATAATTTGGTCCATACACTTCAGCAACAATAGTAGAGTTAACAGGTGGGCCTGGTGGCACTTCCACTATTTTTACATTTGCACCAAACCTCTTACCAATCTCCTGGATATGAGGTCGCAAATCTTTGGCAATATCATGACTCTGTTCTTTTCGCATCTTCTTGTCAATCAAGTTTACCTGAATATCGGCCACATTACTTCCACTTCTTAAATCGTAGTGACGAACAAGTCCATTAAAAGTTATAGGAGCTGAAGTTCCCACATAGTTTTGATAGTTTACAACTTTATCTTGAGTTGATAGAAACTGACCAATCTCTTTAGCCACAACAGCAGTACGCTCCAAGGTTGTTCCTTCGGGCATATCTATTACCACTTGCATCTCATTCTTATTGTCAAATGGGAGCATCTTAACAGTTACTGTTTTAGTGAAAAACAAACTTATCGAGCCAAGTAAAAGAACAGTTGTTATCCCTAAAAAGATATACTGATACTTCTTGTTCTCCAACATTGGAGTTTGCACTTTTGAATAGAGTCTATAAATAAGGGTCTCTTGCAATGGTTTTTCCACTTTTGGAGCTTTACCCTTCTTCTCTTTTTCACGAAGGAAAATATATCCTAAATAAGGCGTAATAGTTAACGCTACAAATAGCGAAAGAATCATAGCAATAGATGCTCCAATAGGCATTGGCGACATATAAGGTCCCATTAGCCCAGAAACAAATGCCATTGGCAAAACAGATGCAATAACAGTTAAAGTGGCCAAAATAGTTGGATTACCCACCTCATTAATAGCATATATAGCAGCCTGTTTAAACGGCAAGCGGTTCATCTTAAAATGACGATGCATATTTTCGGCAATAATGATAGAGTCGTCAACTACAATTCCAGTAACAAACACCAGAGCAAAAAGCGTTATCCTATTAAGCGTATAATCTAATAGATAATAACTCAAAAGCGTTAATGCAAAGGTTATAGGTACGGATAAGAAAACCACCAATCCACCACGCCATCCCATTGCAAGCATCACCACAAAGGTTACTGCAATAATAGCTCCCATGAGATGCAACAGTAGCTCAGAGACTTTCTGAGAC
>CAJDVE010000074.1_pt1 | contig 11852 bp, 10 predicted proteins | sample 7391271 | NCBI WGS metagenome assembly CAJDVE01 (sample SAMEA7055701, study PRJEB34461) | soil metagenome | biome: terrestrial ecosystem; feature: Peninsula; material: soil | place: Antarctica | collected 2016
CCACATCCAATACAAGCTGCTGCGTCCATTGCCGCCTCAGAATTGTGTCTTGGGATTGGTATTGAGTTGGCATCCGGCGTTCCTCCAGTGTTTACCGATACGTATCCACCAGCCTGCATAATCTTGTCGAAAGCAGTACGATCTACCATCAAGTCTTTTATTACAGGAAATCCTGCCGAGCGCCATGGTTCGATAGTGATAGTATCACCTTCGTTGAATTTACGCATGTGTAATTGGCAAGTAGTAATGTCTTCATCTGGTCCGTGTGGATATCCATCGATGTAGAGACTACAGATTCCGCAAATACCTTCACGACAGTCGTGATCGAAAACTACAGGCTCTTTGCCTTCGTAGATAAGCTGATTATTAAGAATATCCATCATCTCAAGGAACGAGTTTCCTTGAGAAATGTTTTTTAGTGTATGTGTTTCGAAAAAGCCTTTATCTTTTGGACCTTTTTGACGCCACACTTTAACTTTAATATTTATATCTATATCCATGATTATTTATTTTTTTACGATTTGTAGTTTCGTTGTTCGCGAACGATGAATTCATATTCTAGTGGTTCTTTATACATAACAGGCTCTTTGTCCTCGCCCATATACTCCCAGCAAGAAACATATGCAAACTCATCGTCATGACGTAGGGCTTCACCTTCTTCAGTTTGGTGTTCCAATCTAAAGTGTCCACCACATGATTCTTCTCTGTTTAAAGCATCGCGTGCCATTAACTGACCTATTTCAAGATAATCAGCAAGGCGTAAAGCTTTTTCTAACTCTTGGTTTGTTGTATCTGCAACTCCTGGAATGCGAACATTAGACCAGAATTCTTTTTTCAAATCTTTAATTTCAACTATTGCTTTTTTAAGACCTTCAGCTTCTCTACCCATTCCAACATTGTCCCACATAATGTTTCCTAGTTTTTTGTGGAAGTAGTCAACAGGGTGTTCTCCTTTTATGTTCATCAGTTTTTGAATGCGATCTTCGATACCTTTTTCTGCTTGCTCAAACTCAGGGCGATCTGTACTGAAACGTGGCACATTTATTTGATCTGCCAAGTAGTTTTGAATAGTATAAGGCAATACAAAGTAACCATCGGCCAAACCTTGCATAAGAGCTGATGCTCCTAGTCTGTTTGCTCCATGGTCGGAGAAGTTGGCTTCGCCAATTGCAAACAATCCTGGTATAGTGCTCATCAAATTATAATCAACCCAAATACCACCCATAGTATAGTGAATAGCAGGGAAAATCATCATTGGTGTTTCGTAAGGATTATGGTCTATAATCTTTTCATACATTTGGAAAAGGTTGCCATATCTTTCTTCTACAACATCTTTTCCTAAACGATTAATAGCCTCTTCAAAATCTAAGTAAACAGCCAGTCCGGTTGTTCCAACACCATAGCCAGCATCGCAACGCTCTTTAGCAGCACGTGATGCAACATCACGAGGTACTAAGTTTCCAAAAGCTGGATATCTGCGCTCTAAGTAGTAATCTCTGTCTTCTTCTTTTATATCAGTAGGTTTCAGTTTCCCTTCGCGAATAGCTTTTGCATCTTCTAACTTCTTTGGCACCCAAATTCTGCCATCGTTACGAAGCGACTCGGACATCAAAGTTAGTTTAGATTGTGTTTCACCATGAACAGGTATACATGTTGGGTGAATCTGTGCCATTCCAGGATTACCAAAAAATGCGCCTTTTTTGTAGCATTGCCATGCAGCCGAACCATTTGAAGTCATAGCCATAGTAGAGAGGAAGAATGTATTTCCGTATCCACCAGTAGCAATTACTACAGCATGAGCAGCAAAGCGTTCTAGTTTTCCTGTAATAAGATTACGTGCAATAATTCCACGAGCACGACCATCAATTACAACCAAGTCAACCATCTCGTAACGAGTGTGTAGGCTTACTTGTTTTTTCTCAACTGCACGACTCAATGCTGAGTATGCACCTAATAGTAATTGTTGACCAGTTTGACCACGCGCATAAAAAGTACGTGATACTTGAGCACCACCAAAAGAGCGGTTATCAAGTAAGCCACCATATTCGCGAGCGAAAGGAACTCCTTGCGCTACACATTGGTCTATAATTTCGTTTGATACTTCAGCTAAACGGTATACATTCGCTTCGCGAGCGCGATAGTCACCACCTTTAATAGTATCTGAAAACAAGCGATATACTGAGTCGCCATCGTTTTGATAGTTCTTAGCTGCATTAATACCTCCTTGTGCTGCAATTGAGTGTGCACGACGAGGAGAGTCTTGGATACAGAAGTTTTTAACTTTGAAACCTAATTCACCAAGTGATGCAGCTGCCGAAGCTCCTGCTAAACCTGTGCCAACAACAATAATATCTAAACGACGTTTGTTGGCAGGGTTTACTAGTTTCTGAGAACTCTTGTAATTTGACCATTTCTCGGCGAGAGGTCCTGCCGGTATTTTTGGATCTAATTTATTCATTTTTTCAAAATTTCTTAAGTGTGAGATTTAATTATCTACTTTTTTAGAATGGAAATTCAACAAAAAAGTAAATGTAAATTGGAACTACTGCATAACCTGCAACTATAATGGTTGCTACTACGTATGAAAGGTTTTTCAGGCGTTTCATCCAGATAGTGTTGTTCCAGCCAACTGAGTGCAATGCGCTCCAGAAACCATGAGTCAAGTGTAACCATAGAGCAACAAATGCAGCTAAATAAATAATTACATTGATTGGGTTTTTAAACAATGGAATAACCAATAGAGAACCATGACTAATAGCAGTAGGGTCTCCAATAAGTTCTTTAAACTGCATGTTGTACCAAAGCTGAATCATGTGAAGCACTAAAAATGCTAAAACTGCAAAGCCCAATACATACATGTTTTTCGATGTCCATGTTGCGTCTTTGTTGTTAGAAACTGCATATCTGTCATTACCTCTTGCTTTTCTGTTTTGCAAAGTAAGTATAGAGGCATACAGAATGTGAACAATAAATCCGGCAGCTAATACAAGCGTACCTATTATTGCATACCAATTTGCTCCTAAGAATTCACTTATCATGTCATAAGCTTCAAAAGAGAATACCATCACTAAGTTCATCACCATGTGAAAAACCAGGAATAGGATTAAAAAAAGGCCAGAAATACTCATAATGAATTTCCGCCCGATAGAAGAATTAATTAGCCAACTCATAAAGTTTACGTTTTAATTTATAAAAGGATTGTATTTAATTTTTCAATAGCCAATCTCAACGGTCTTTAGACACTTTATAATAAGTATATTGACGTGTCGTAATCGCTTTATATTAGATTGAATGCAAAAATAGCTTTTTTAAACATCAAAAAAGAATTATTTGCGGAAATTTTTCTCTAATTTGGGTTATTTAAATCAGTTCCAATTTAGTTTTGCTAAACGATAAAAAAGTGTGAAGAGAATTATTGAAATATGAAGTAATAGACTTTACATCTATCTAATTGTTTGTTATCTTTGTAACTTCAAAAAAAATAATAGATATGGATACAGTACTCAGTGGAATTAGATCGACAGGAAACTTGCATTTAGGTAATTATTACGGTGCTTTGCGCAATTTTATAAAAATGCAGAATGAAAATAAATGCTACTTTTTTATTGCAGACTTGCACTCACTTACTACACATCCCGACCCGAGGATGTTGCATCAGAACGTGAAAAACGTGTTGGTAGATTATCTTGCTGCGGGAATAGATCCCGAAAAATCAGTTATATATGTACAAAGTGATGTTCCGCAAGTAGCCGAACTATATCTCTACTTAAACATGCATGTGTATATGGGAGAGTTGGCTAAAACCTCTTCTTTTAAAGATAAGGCTCGCAAGCAACCAGAAAATGTGAATGCAGGACTTTTGACCTACCCCTCGTTGATGGCTGCCGATATATTAATGCACAATGCCGACAAAGTTCCTGTTGGAAAAGATCAAGAGCAACACTTGGAGATGACCCGTCGTTTTGCACGTCGCTTCAATAATTTTTACAATGTTGAGTATTTTAAAGAGCCTGTTGCATATAATTTTGGCGAAGAATTGGTAAAAATACCAGGCTTGGATGGAAGTGGCAAAATGGGTAAATCGGAAGGAAACTGTATTTTCTTGTCTGATAGTGCCAAAGAAATAGAGAAGAAAGTGAAGCGTGCGCTAACCGACTCAGGTCCTACTGAACCCAATTCGGTGATGCCTGACTATATAGAAAACCTATTCACTATAATGCGTGTTGTCTCTACCGAAGAGGTTGTTAATCACTACGAAGAAAAATGGAACAGTTGTGAAATACGTTATGGAGATATGAAGAAACAGTTGGCAACTGATATTATTTCTGTCACTACACCTATACGCAAACGTATTTTGGAGTTAGAGAAAGACAACGATTATCTACGAAAAGTTGCAAATGAGGGGGCTGAGAGAGCTCGTGCAAATGCAGCAAAGACTATTGGAGATGTTAGAAATATAATGGGCTTTAAAGGTTTTTAAAATCAGCCGATTTTAAACATTTGCTTGCAATGGTTGTTGTTTCTATGATATTTTATTTTCAAATGAGAGTATTTTATCAAAAAAAAAGGTGCAATATATAGGTTATCTATTGCATATACTTTCTATTAACTAATATAAGATTTATGATAGAGTTCAGAGATATTGAATTACAAGACAAAGAAATAATAGATAAATTTTTCACAAACAACCCTTATAGCTCAGCAGAGAGTTGTTTCTCAAACTTATATGGTTGGGCTCACAAATATAAAACTCAATATGCCATTTGGCGAGATTTTCTTCTTGTTAAGTTTACAAGCGATAGAGGTGGTTGCTCTTATCTCACACGAGCTAATTATGATTATATCTATACATCTGAAAAATTGATAAACCTTTCAGGCAAAAAACTTCAAAGTAAGCGTAATCATATCAATCGCTTTAAAGCTCAGCAAACCGATTGGAAATATATTTCAATAACAGAGAACCCTGCTGAAGCGGTGAGATGTAAAAAAATGTTGCAGAAATGGTATGATATAAACAAAGAATCGTCAGATGAATCTTTGGAAGATGATTTTAAAGCGACGTCACTTTTTTTAGACAATTTCGAGGCAATGAAGCTTAAAGTGGGAGCTATAGAGGTGAATGGTGAGATTATAGCTTTCTCTATGGGAGCCCATCTTAACGAAGATACTTTTATTGTACATGTGGAGAAAGCTTTTGCTGATATTCAAGGAGCATATCCATTAATCAATCAGCAGTTTGTGTTGAATGAAGCTTCTGAATACACATATATTAATCGCGAAGAAGATATGGGTTTACCATCCTTGCGAAAAGCCAAACTATCGTATCGTCCCGATATATTGTTGGAAAAATATATTGTAAAAGAGAAAAATAGATAATGATACGTTATATCACTCCTGGTACAAAACATCAAATACTTGATATGTGGAGGGTCTGTTTTGGGGACTCACAGCCTTATTTTGATATCTATTTTAGAGAAAGATATAAGGATGAAAACACCTTGGGTTATTTTGTGGGAGATAAGGTTGTAGCATCGTTGCAACTTTTGCATTACAGTTTCACCTATTGCGGTACAGAAATAGCTATTGCTTATATATCTGGAGCTTGCACACTTCCCGAAGAACGTAAGAAAGGATATATGGAGGCTTTGTTGAAAAAAACTTTTCATGAAATAGCAAAAAGAGAAGTCCCTCTCTCACTATTAGTGCCAGAGGAGGATTGGTTGTTGGGTTTTTACGATAGATATGGATATGCGCAGACTTTTGATGCGGGTGCAGATATAGTTGCGCTTGACGAATTGATGAGCCGACATTCTAACAACTTGTCTGAGGCATATAAGGAGTTCGATAGTTTGTTTAGAAATCAAGAGATGACTGTTCAAAAAACATACGACGATTTTCGTGTAGTTGTGGAAGAGGCTGCAGGTTATGATTTTCCACTAAAGAAAAGTCTTGCAGGCATGGCACGTGTGATTGATGCTAGGCTAATGCTTGAGCTGTTTGCTAAACAACATCCTGAAAAGTCTTTTTCTGTTGAAGTGACTGATGCTATACTTTCTCAAAACAATCTGCTTTTATCTGTTAATAATGGAGTTGTTTCAGATGTGGATGTGAAACATGCTACTCATCTCCAGTTATCTATATCTGATTTAGCACAAGCGTTATTAGGATATCATACTTCAGAAAAAGTAGCGTTGTTTAAAGGTGTTTTCCCAGAGCATCAACCTCAGATTCATTATATGATGGAGTAGTATTCTCTAATTTTCAAGCTGCTCAATCGATTTTATTATCTGCTTGGTAGTCTTAATAATGTTTCTTTTGGCAATGTCTTTTAGCATGGCTTCCTTGAGTGGCATTGTGCTAGGTGTAGTTGAGAAAAGTGAGGAAAACCCTCGTTTCAAAAGAACTTCTCTATCTTCAACAATTCCACCAATTGCTATTACAGGGATGTTTTTTTGGCTTGCAGCATCTAGAATGCCACTTGCTGCTTTACCCATAGCTGTTTGTTTATCTAGCTTACCTTCAGCTGTAATCACTAGATCAGCATTTTGTAAATGCTTCTCAAAATCAATTGCCTCTAAAACCATTTCAATTCCAGGTTTTAGTTCTGCATTTAGAAATGCTACAAACCCCCCACCTAAACCTCCTGCTGCACCTGTGCCAGGAATTGTGTTTAGGTTTACTCCTTTTACTTTTTCAATCAATTGGCGAAAACTTTCCATTCCTTTGTCCAACTCTTTTACCATATGCTCGTTTGCTCCTTTTTGAGGAGCGTATACGTATGCTGCCCCGTTTGGTCCAGAGAAAGGATTGTTCACATCGCAAGCAATTGTAAAATAAGCTTTTTTTAGTTCTGGCATTACTCTAGATTCGTCTATTCTGCTAATTTCAGACAGAGATTTACCAATTGCATCAGTTTCCTTTCCGTTTTTATCTATAAAACGATATCCCAAAGCTTTCAACATTCCTGTTCCAGCATCATTAGTAGCACTTCCTCCAATTCCAATAAGGAATGATTGACAACCACGTTTCAATGCATCTTTTATTATTTCTCCTGTTCCAAAAGTTGTAGTTGTTGACGGGTTTTGTTCTACTATATCTAAGAGGGTGAGCCCACTAGCAATTGCCATTTCTATAATAGCTGTTTTGCCATTCTTCACCAATCCATACTCTACTTCAATGGGGCGCATTAGTGGGTCGTGTGCTTTTATTTTAATCTTTTCACCTTCGAGAGCACTCACCAATGTGTCCATAGTTCCTTCTCCTCCATCAGCAATGGGTAGTTTTACTATTTCACATTCTGGAATACCTTTTTTGATGCCCTCTTCAATTGCATTAGCAACTTCTATTGATGTGAGGGAGCCTTTGAAGGAATCGGGAGCAATAATAATTTTTTTCATAGTGTGTGGAATAGTATTATGTGTTGCTCAGAACTTCTTCTTCTTTACTTATTGCTACTTAATATCACAGCCACTTTTTCTTCTTAAAGAAATAAAGAATAATTAGCGACGAGAAAATCATAAGTCCAATAGAAACAGGATATCCATACTTAGTGCTCAGCTCAGGCATCAGCGAAAAGTTCATGCCATATATACTTGCAATAAGGGTGGGGGGCATAAAGATTACTGATACGATGGTGAAAATCTTAATTATCTTGTTCTGTTCAATATTTACATATCCTAGAAAAGTGTCTTGTAAGTAGTCAAGTCTGTCGAAGCTAAATTTAACGTGTTCTATGAGCGAGGTAATGTCTTTAAGGATTATGCTTAGCTTGGGCTGTAAGTCAGAGTGCATAAACTCACTACGCAACATACTTGAAACAGTGCGTTGCTTATCAATTATATTTTCACGCAACAACATTGTCTTCTCTTGCAGATCTTTAATTTCAGTTAGCAGTTCTTCGTCTGCTTCTTGCAAAGTAAGGCTATTACTCAGTTGAGTAATCTTTTGGGTCATGCTCTCAATCATATCGGCATCAAACTCTACACGTGTTTCCAAAAGAGCTACTAGCACATGTGCTCCTGTAGGGTAGTTTTTAGGATTAGCTGATATTTTCTTCACTGTTTCGTGAAACGAACTCAATTCTTCGCTTCTTACAGTAATAAGTATATTGTTTTTTAGGATAAACGATACTGGGTCACGCTCGTAGTTGGATAGAAGAAAGTTTGAGTTGACAATTATTGTGTCACCTGTCTCAATGTATCTTGACGACATCTCAATTTCTATCATCTCTTCCTCTTCCTGAATGTATATTTTAAGATAGTCTTCTAGTTCGTTTTCAACCTCTTCATCTACATCATTAAGGTCTATCCAAAGAAAACTTTGAATGGAGTGATCTTTCAGAAAGTTTAAATCTCTGCTCAAACGTATGACGTTGTCTTTGTGATAAAAGAGTTTGAGTTCCGCCATTACTTGGTTGTTTTTTGGGAGTGAGTGAAATTAATGTTTTCTTTTTTATTGCTTCTTTATGTTTATGCAATATAAGGCTCTAGCATATTGGTAATATCCTCAAATTGAGCAATAGAAAGTTGTTCGGGCCGCTTTGTGAAAATAGGGTCTTGCAATATCTCGGTGTTTTCTCCAATTATAGGTTTCACAGAGTTGCGCAACATCTTGCGTCGTCTGTTGAAACTTGTTTTTACGACTGTTTTAAACAGTTTTTCGTTGCAGTTCATAGCTGTGCGGTTGTTGCGCACAAGTCTCACAACTGCCGATTTTACCTTGGGTGGTGGTGTAAAAGCATCTTCGTCTACTGTGAAAAGATACTCTACATCGTACCATGCTTGTAACAAAACACTAAGTATACCGTAAATTTTGTTTCCTGGCACTGCGGCCAATCTCATAGCCACCTCTTTCTGAATCATTCCTGTACAGCAAGGTATAGAGTCTCTATAATCGAGCACTTTGAAAAATATTTGAGATGATATATTGTAAGGGTAGTTACCAATCACACAAAACGGAGTGTTGTACAATTGAGCTAAGTCTAACTGTAAAAAATCGTCCTCTATTATTCTCTCATGCTTTAAGTCGCCAAAGTTATTTTTTAGATAAGCTACTGATTCTCTGTCGAGTTCTACAACCGTGAGGTCTTTTTCTTTGTCAATCAAAAAACGAGTTAGCACGCCTGTTCCAGGGCCTACCTCTAGTACGGGTAGTTCTGGGAATCCATCTAGCGTATCGGCAATGCGTTTCGCAATAGAATTGTCATTTAGAAAATGTTGTCCTAGACTTTTCTTGGGTCTTACCGAGTGCATAAGGTGTTTTTGTTTAATTTGAATTAAGACAAAGGTAATTATTTTATTGTAAATCTTGTGATGTTCAGTTTGTAAAGTTGTGGAGAAGGTGTTATTCTCTGTATACTTACATAGTTATCCTAAACAAATCTGCCTTTGTATTTATACATATTATAGTATATACACAAAGGCAGTTAAGTGTTAATAGCTAATGCTTTATATTGCTATGTAGCTCTATTTCTTGATCAGGAAATTGAAATCATCTTTATCTGATAGTTCCACTGTATCTTTTCCGTAATGAAAAATGCGTGCAGTGCGTGAACCAATCATTTCCATTTTATTATCCTCTAACTTAAGCATACAACCTTCGCGTAGTCCCACTACATATACTTCTTTGTTGGCGTGAATAAATTCTGTAATACGAGTTTCGCGTGTTTCTCCACCATGGGTGTCATTAGTATCGTCCAAGTAATGAGGGTTTATTTGAAAAGGAACCAAATTTAAAGTGTCAAAACTTGGTGGTTCTGTAATTGGCATATCGTTGGTGGTTTTTAATGTAGGGCAAGCAATGTTTGAACCTGCACTCCAACCAACATAAGGTGTTCCTTCTTTTACTTTCTTTACTATAGGTTCCATTAGATTGTTCTCTTGAAGCATTCTTACTAGTTGCCAAGTGTTTCCTCCACCTACTATAATTGCTTCGGCTTTCTCTACTGCTTCAACCATGTTGTCATAAGTGTGTATGCCAGTTACTTTGTGTCCAACTTCAGCAAGGCGATTGTTCACTTTGTCTACATACTCATCAAAAGAGAATGTAACAGCTGCATAAGGTATAAACAAGCAGTTAATTGGTTTGTCACCTAAAAAATCTTTGATGTTATGCTTTGGGTAGTCTAAATACGCCTCGCCAGGATTGGTAGAGTTGCTGATTAATAATAGTCTCATGAAAGTTTGATTTTAAGTTTATTAATTAAATGAGTGTTTATACAAAAATAGCCAATAAAGTTGAGTTTCCTTCTTTTTGAACTGAAAATAAATTAAATTTGTTTTCTAAATTAAATATGATGGATGAATTGATAAGAAATATAAGAACAGATTTGCGTCTTGCTATGAATGGAGTTGTCTCATCAAGCATGCGCGATAAGGGAATGGACTACAAAATGAACTTTGGCGTAGATATACCACGTATAAAAGAGATTGCAGAAAAGTATGAACCGAGTGCAGCACTAGCCAAAGAACTTTGGAAGTTGGATGTGCGTGAGTTGAAGATATTGTCAACTATGCTATATCCAATAGATGAATTTAGAGAGGAAAATGCCAATGAGTGGGCCAATGAAATACCCAATCAGGAGATAAGAGAGAATTTGTGCAGAAACTTATTGCAAGAGTTGCCTTATGCCGATGTATTGGTGAAAAAGTGGAGTGCAGATTCAAATCAATCTCTGCGTTTGACTGGTTTTTGGCTCTATGTTCGTTTGATGCTTATAAAAGCAGATGTTTTGCAGCGCATCGATACGCTACCTATTATTGAAAAAGCTTTAGTAGATGTTCACTCTCAAGATAGCTTGTTGAGTATTGCTGCACTTAATGTTTTAAAGCAAATAGTAAGAAGAGACGAAGAGGGGGCTGATAGTATAATGGAGCAAATAGCTAAGTTCTCTACATCAGAGAAACCCGAGGAGAAGGAAATCTACGACAATTTGCAATTCGAACTAAAAATAAGATCTTAGCCTTTAAAGTTTCTTTTTATAAAGAATACGGCAAACACTAAGTTTAGAATAAGCAATATGCCTGTGCCAGCATAGAAGAGTGCCTTCCACTCTGGAGATGTAAAATAGAAATACAATGTGGCTACAGCAATCAGCCCTATAAGGATATATAAAACGCGAGTAATTTTTTTCTTTTTGTTCATTATTGTTTGGCTCTTAGTTAGTCTCTTGCAAAAGTAGCAAAAAGATTTGCTTTGTAGTGATAAAAGGTTGGAATAAATGAAGGGTAATCTTTTAGGTTACCCTTTTTGTTTTTTCAATCACCATATCATTAGTGCACACTGTGAAGGAGAAAATGCACTTTTTATGTCATTGCTACCGATGTTTGCATTTGCAGTGATAGTTTACTCATTTTATATGGGAGTTGTAAGATATTTCTATAATATTCTATTTATTGATACAAATAAATAGTCATTGTTTTAATAAATTTAAAATTTAAGTTTACCATTCAGGATGATAGAGACTCACTTTCTAGTCTCTCTTTTTCTCATTGTCTAGTAGCCTTTTTACTGTTTACGTCATCTTTTTGTAGAGTTCTCAACAAAAGTGCTCTATTTTATCAGTTCCGAACATTTCCCCGTGGGGAATTCAGTTTTCATCTCATGTTCGTCTAATTGTTGATGGGGGAAAGGGACTGTGTAATACTTTATGTATAGCTCCAAATAAAGGTTTTTGCAAAGCCTATTCCACTTGTTGTTTTATCCATTTTGCAATATCAGACATCACAATGGGTGAAAAGGTCTGTTCAATTTTTCCATATTCATCAATCTCTCCTGTTATGCTTTCTTGAAAAAGATGATTGAGATTTGGATATGACTTGATGGTGTATTGCTTGTTGTTAGCTCCCTTTAGA
>CAJDVE010000052.1_pt1 | contig 11798 bp, 9 predicted proteins | sample 7391271 | NCBI WGS metagenome assembly CAJDVE01 (sample SAMEA7055701, study PRJEB34461) | soil metagenome | biome: terrestrial ecosystem; feature: Peninsula; material: soil | place: Antarctica | collected 2016
ACTAATACAAAAATAATGAAAAAAGGACATAAATACGGCGTTCATCGCGTAATATCGCCAGTAGGCGTGTTGCCTCAACCAGCCGATAAGCTGGACAACAACATGGACGAAATATATGACAATGAGATTCTAATTGATGTGCAAACATTAAACATCGACTCGGCAAGCTTTACTCAGATAGAAGAGCAAGCTGGTGGCGACAAAGCCAAGATTGCCGAAATTATGATGGCAATTGTAGAGAAACAAGGCAAACACCGCAATCCTGTTACTGGTTCGGGCGGTATGTTGTTGGGCACAGTTGAGAAAATTGGCGATGCATTAGTAGATAAGATTGACCTAAAAGTAGGCGATAAAATTGCTACACTGGTATCATTGTCTCTAACTCCACTGCGTATTGATAAAATAAAAGATATACGCCCCGATATCGACCAAGTGGATATAGATGGTAAAGCCATTCTTTTTGAAAGTGGTATTTATGCTAAAATTCCTGCCGACTTGCCAGAAAATCTTGCTCTTTCGGCATTAGACGTGGCTGGAGCTCCAGCTCAAACAGCTAAATTGGTGAAACCAGGCGACACTGTACTTATAATTGGTGCAGGAGGCAAATCGGGAATGCTATGCTGCTACGAAGCAAAAAAACGTGCGGGAGTTACAGGTACAGTTATTGGGTTGACTCACTCTGAAAAAAGTACCAATAGATTGAAATCGCTAGAAATTTGCGATTATGTATTCCCTGTTAATGCTACACAACCAGTTGCTGTATTAGAACTAATAGAAGAGGTGACAAACGGAGAAATGTGCGATCTAACCATCAATAACGTAAACATTCCCGACACAGAAATGACCAGTATTTTGTGTACAAAAGATACAGGTACTGTATATTTCTTTTCAATGGCTACCAATTTCACCAAAGCAGCTTTAGGTGCAGAGGGTGTAGGAAGCGATGTGAAAATGCTTGTTGGAAACGGATACACCAAAGGACACGCCGAGATAACCTTACAGTTATTGAGAGAGTCTGAAAAGTTGAGAAAAGTATTCACTGAACTGTATGCATAGATAAGACCACCACCTTAATCTAAAAAAACTATTAAATCATGATCCAAAATAGAAGAAAAGAATTTTTCCCTAATGTTACCGATGAGCAATGGAATGATTGGCATTGGCAAGTGAAAAACAGAATTGAGACTGTTGATCAATTAAAGAAGTACATTGATTTGACGGAGGAGGAAGAGGATAATATAAGAAAATCTCTTAACCTGTTACGCATGTCTATCACACCTTACTATTTAAGTTTGATAGATACCAACAATCCAAACTGTCCGATTCGACAACAAGCAGTTCCGAGTAAGAAAGAGCTATACAAAAGCCCTTCCGATCTTGATGATCCACTTGACGAAGATGAAGATTCACCTGTTCCAGGGCTAACACACCGTTATCCTGATAGAGTGCTGTTTTTAATAACAGACATGTGCTCTATGTATTGCAGACACTGCACACGCCGCAGATTTGCAGGCCATACAGATGCAGGCAGTAGCACAGCTCAAATAGATGCTTGCATAGATTACATTGCACGCACTCCGCAAGTAAGAGATGTGTTATTATCGGGTGGCGATGCTCTATTGGTAAGTGATTCGAGATTGGAGTATATTATTAAAAAACTGAGAGAGATACCACACGTAGAGATTATACGTATTGGTTCGCGCACTCCTGTGGTAATGCCTCAACGTATTACTCCCGAATTGGTTGGAATGCTCAAGAAGTATCACCCAGTTTGGTTAAACACCCACTTTAATCATCCCAATGAAATTACACCAGAGGCTGCCGAAGCATGTGCAAGGATGGCCGATGCAGGCATTCCACTAGGAAATCAATCAGTATTGCTACGCGGCATTAACGACTGCACGCATATAATGAAAAAACTTGTTTTGGAGTTGGTTAAAATAAGAGTACGTCCTTATTATATGTATATATGCGACCAATCGGTAGGAATCAGTCATTTTAGAACACCTGTTTCGAAAGGTATCGAGATTATTGAAAACCTACGTGGTCATGTTTCAGGTTTTGCAGTGCCAACATTTGTGGTAGATGCACCTGGTGGAGGGGGTAAAATACCTGTAATGCCTACCTATTTAATATCGCAATCTCCCAATAGGGTAGTAATTCGTAACTACGAAGGAGTAACTAGTACTTACACTGAACCAACAGACTATAAAGACGACTGCCAGTGTGACGATTGTATTGAGGAGAGAAAAGAGGGAATTGCAGGTTTGCTTGCAGGAGATAGAATTTCGCTAGAGCCTCAGAACTTAAATAGAAAAAAGAGAAAAGAGAAGAAGGATGAGGTGTAGTAAATCACCATTATTGTAAAAAGTAGCATATGCCTTTCGTGAAAAATGTAGTTGCTCATAAAAGTGTCTCTGTTATTGGCTTGGAAAAGAATACCGGCAAGACAGAGACACTTAACTATGTTTTGAAACGACTAAGAACTACGGATAAGCAGATTGCAATCACCTCCATTGGTTTAGATGGAGAGAGAGTAGACATTGTAACGCAAACGCAGAAGCCCGAGATAATTGTTTCAAAAGGGGTGATATTTGTTACCTCAGAGAAACACTTCTTCGAAAAGCAACTCACTGCCGAAATATTAGATGTAAGCAACCAAAGAACGGCAATGGGTAGATTGGTAACTGCACGAGCACTAAGTCAAGGCAAAGTTATACTATCAGGTCCATCAGATACAGCTAGTATAAAAAGGCTTATTCGCAGCCTCGAGAAGTGGGGTGTTGATACAACAATAGTTGATGGCGCACTTTCGCGACTAAGCTTGGCCTCGCCTGCAGTAACAGATGCTATGATATTGGCAACGGGTGCGGCACTATCGGCCAACATACCTCAATTGGTAAGAAAAACACGCTTTGTGAAACAGTTGATAGAGTTAGAACCAGTACACGAAGCATTGTCTGAGCAATTGCAACAGCTTAAAAGTGGTATGTGGGCAATAGATAAGGAGAACAAAATACACGATTTGGATATACAATCGGTATTTATGATAGATAAGAGCGATAGAGATATTTTTGAATTTGGCACACGACTTTTTGTTGCTGGTGCGGTGAGCGATAAACTAATTAACTGTTTGCGCACACACAAAAAACCAGTGGAGTTGATTATTCACGACTTCTCTAAGGTGTTTGCCTCGCAATTGAACTTCGATTCGTTTCTACAGAGTGGTAACACAATGAAAAGCCTTTTCAAAAACAAACTAATAGCAGTAACTATCAATCCGCTTGCGCCCAATGGACTAATGCTAAATACCGAGACTTTGCAAAAAGCCTTGCAAGAAGCACTCAACATACCAGTTTATGATGTAATGGAGTTGCAAAAGAACGATAAAGGATAATAATTAGAAAATGAAAATAAAAGAAGCTATAGAACACATTGGTGGCTTTAAGTATGTGATAAACGCACTTAATATACACTCTTCTGCAGGAAGAAGGATTCTGTATGCTTTGCCATTTCTAAAAGTATCGGAAGAGATAGCGCGCGAAACAGAGAAGACAGAGTGGTTAATAGATGGAATGAATGAGGAGGCTTTCTCTCAGAAAGTTGCACTTACCCAGATGAAACTGGGTGAGCTCAGAGATATAAACAATACTATTTCGCGACTAAGATACAACAACACGCTCGACGATATTGAGCTGTTTGAAGTAAAACATTTGGCCATTTTGGCCCATTCCATCGACAAAGAGGTGAAGGAGCTAAAGTTGCCCTTTATAGCAATTCCCGATCTAAGTGGCGCAATAGAGATTCTTGACCCGCAAGGGAAAAAGATTCCCCAGTTTTATATTTACAATGAGTACTCTCCCACTCTTGCTGCTATTAGAAGCGAGATAAACAAGATAACTCAATCGGATGAAACGGAAGAGAAGGTAAACAAATTACGACTGAAAGAGAAAGAAGAGGAGGACAAGGTTCGTTTAGAGTTGACAGAAAAACTGCACCCCTACACAGAGGAGCTGAAATGTGCCCTTAACGAAATGGCTACACTCGATCTCTTGATTGCGAAAGCAAATCTTGCAAAAGAGCTGCAACTAACAAAACCAACATTTGCAGATGAAGTATCCTCTCTGGGTGGACTATTCAATCCTGAAATAGACAACTCCTTGCAAAAGCAAGGAAAGAAGTTTCAACCAGTGAATATCACTATCCCCTTAGAGCCTACCCTTATTACGGGTGCTAATATGACAGGCAAAACAGTGTTGCTAAAAAGCATTGCACTGGCACAAACTCTGGCTCAATTTGGTTTTCATGTCCCTGCATTGTCAGCAGAGATTGCTCCAGTTGACAGAATAATATTATGCACAACCGACGAACAAGACGAATTAAGTGGACTATCATCTTTTGCGGCCGAAATGACGCGCCTCAACAAGATGACAAAATACATTAAGAATGGTGAGCGCCTATTGGTGTTGATTGACGAATTGGCTCGCACCACCAACCCTACAGAGGGTAAAGCTATAGTGGCTGGGGTGCTCAATTTTCTGAGTGAGCACAAAGTGAGTTCACTTATCACTACACACTATACAATAGACACACCCTGTCGAAAATTGAGGGTGAAAGGATTTAGACTGAAAGATAAAAATGTGAAGATTACTATTCACAACATTAATAACTATATAGACTATACGCTAGAAGAGAGTCAAGAAAATCAAGTTCCACACGAAGCTATTTATATAGCGGAGATTTTGGGAATAAGCGATGACTTATTACAGCGCATAAAGTCGCATTTAAACGATTAATAAAAACTATAACCTATATGCAGCAAAGCAAATTGAACATCAATTTTGATGACGTACAACTCGCCAGAGACCTTGCTAATAGAATTGCCAAGAGTGTACAGTCGTTTGTAGATAACTACACCACAGTATCCGTTGAGAGAACGCTTTGTCGGTTGATTGGAATAAACAACACCGACCATAATGGTGTACCATTGCCGAATATTGTGGTAGATGCTATAAAAGATAAAGGAGTTGTTGACCAAGGCGCTCTTTTCTTTATGGGCAACGCTGTGATAGAGACAAAACAGACACCTCAAGAGATTGCAGAGAGAATTGTAAAAGAAGACCTTGATATTACCTCCTTTGCGTATCACACAACCGAAGAGATAGAAAAGGCACTGCAACCATACATAAACCAAAGTATGGAGCGCATTGTAAGTAAGCGAACCAATCGCGAAGAGCAAATTGCAACACTGGGCGAAGGTCCCCGCCCCTACCTCTATGTGATTGTAGCAACGGGCAATATCTACGAAGATGTGCGTCAGGCAGAAGCTGCAGCTCGTCAAGGTGCAGATATTATTGCTGTGATTCGCACAACAGGTCAAAGTCTGTTAGACTATGTTCCGTATGGTGCAACCACAGAAGGATTTGGTGGAACTTATGCCACACAAGAGAACTTCCGCATTATGCGCGAAGCGCTTGACAAAGTAGGAAAAGAAGTTGGCAAATATGTTCGTTTATGCAACTACTGCTCGGGGCTTTGTATGCCCGAGATAGCAGCAATGGGAGCATTAGAAGGGCTAGACGTGATGTTGAATGATGCATTGTATGGCATTCTCTTTAGAGATATCAATATGCAGCGCACCATGATAGACCAATTTATGTCGAGGGTAATTAATGGTTTTGCAGGTGTAATCATTAACACAGGCGAAGACAATTACCTCACAACTGCCGATGCAGTTGAGGAAGCACACACAGTATTGGCATCCGACTTTATCAATGAGCAATTGGCACTGATGGCAGGTTTGCCGGAAGAGCAAATGGGGCTAGGACACGCATTTGAGATGGACCCGGAATTGGAGAATGGTTTTTTGTTAGAATTGGCACAAGCTCAAATGATTCGAGAGATATTTCCTAAAGCACCACTCAAATATATGCCTCCTACAAAGTTTATGACGGGCAATATATTTAAAGGTCACTTGCAAGACGCTCTTTTTAATATGATTGGGATATGGACATCGCAAGGAATTCAATTGTTAGGAATGCCAACAGAAGCCATACACACCCCTTTTATGTCTGACAGATTTCTTGCTATTGAAAATGCAAAGTATATCTTTAACAATATGCGCGCTATTGGCGAAGAGGTAGAGTTTAAGAAAGATGGCATTATACAAAAGAGAGCACACAAGGTGCTAAACAAAACAATAGAACTATTGAAAGAACTAGAATCGAAAGGTCTGTTTTCAGCACTCGAAGAGGGAATATTTGGAGGTGTAAAACGCCCCAAGAATGGAGGTAAAGGCCTTGCAGGTGTATCGTCGAAAGGAGAGCATTACTACAATCCATTTATAGCTTTAATGAAAAAATAGTACAAACAATATGAGCGAAACAATCAACAATATAGATAACAACGAAATTGACCAAACAGTGGACCTCACACAAGTGAGGCCCTATGGCGACACCATCAATGATGGTAAAACTCAACTGAGTTTTACACTTCCTGTACCAGCAGGCGACGAGGCTTCTGAAGCAGCCAAGCAGTTGATGAGACAGATGGGCTTTGACAATCCTCAAGTAGTATACCACAAAGAGTTGGCGGGCAACTTCACGTTCTTTGTTTGCTATGGCAGTTTCAAAGGCTCTGTAGACTTCACAAGCATACATGTGCCAAAAGTAACCTCCACAAAGTGGGATATGGAAACTACCGATGCATTTATAAAAGAGAAGATTGGGCGCAAATTAGTGGTGGTAGGCGCAAGTACCGGAACTGATGCACATACTGTGGGCATTGATGCCATTATGAACATGAAGGGATTTGCAGGCCATTTTGGTTTGGAACGCTACGAAATGTTTGAAACAATAAACATGGGCAGTCAAGTTGCCAACGAAGACCTAATAGCTAAGGGAATTGAGGTAAAAGCCGACGCGCTTTTAGTTTCGCAAACAGTAACACAAAAAGATGTTCACATTGCCAATATGGTAGAGATGGTGGAAATGCTTGAGGCTGAGGGGCTGAGAGATACAATGCTCATAGCCTGTGGCGGACCTCGCATAACACACGAGTTGGCAAAAGAGTTGGGCTACGATGCGGGTTTTGGCATGAATACATATGCCGATGATGTAGCATCTTTCTTGGCACAAGAAGTATACAGAAGAATAGAAGAGCAAAAATAAGCAACATAAATTAGAAACACATAAAACAAAATATCATGGATAGAAATGAAATGAGGCAAATAATTGCAAAACGAGTTGCACTTGAACTACACGACGGAGATGTTGTGAATTTAGGTATCGGACTACCTACGCTTGTTCCCAATTATTTAAAACCTGGTGTAAATGTTATACTCCAATCGGAGAATGGTTTGATTGGAATGGGACCTACCCCAAAAGAGGGCGAAGAAGATCCCAATTTTATTAACGCTGGAGGTGGCGCTACCTCTGCAAACAAAGGTGCAGCATGTTTTGATAGTGCAACATCGTTTGCCATTATTCGTGGAGGGCATGTTGATGTAAGTATATTAGGCGCACTACAAGTAGACGAAAAGGGGGACCTAGCCAACTGGATTATTCCTGGTAAAATAGCTCCAGGAATGGGTGGTGCAATGGATTTGCTTATTGGTACACGTAAAGTGATACTTGCTATGGAACACACAGCTAGAGGAAATCATAAGATAATGAAGAAATGCACATTACCACTTACTGCAGAAGGACAAGTAGACTTGATAGTAACCGAAATGTGCGTAATAGAAACAATAGATAATGGACTGTTGGTTGTAGAGATAAATCCGAGATATACCCAACAACAAGTTCAAGAAGCTACCGATGCAACACTTATCTTCTCGCCTGAAAAATTCAAATTCCTCAACTTATCTAATGATGGGCATATATGCACCATTCAGATAAACAACCCAAAGGCATTAAACGCACTAAACTCAAGAATCTTACATGAGTTCAATAGAGCACTCACTGTGGTTGAAAATGACAAAAACAATCGTGTGCTTATCATTACAGGTATAGAAAAATCATTTGTTGCAGGAGCCGACATTTCAGAAATGGTAAACTTAGATGAAACAGCAGGAAAAGCATTTGGAGAATTTGGGTCAGAGATATTCAGAAGAATAGAGCTACTTCACATCCCTGTTATTGCATCTATCAATGGTATATACGCATTGCTTCTGAAAACGCAAAGCTTGGACAACCCGAAGTAGGATTAGGTATTACACCTGGTTTTTCGGCCACACAGCGCCTTCCTCGCCTTGTAGGTTTAGGAAAAGCAAAAGAGTTGATTTATACAGCCAGTATAATTAATGCTGATGAAGCGCTTAGAATTGGATTGGTAAACAAAGTATGCACACCCGAAACGCTTGAAGAGGAGACCCTAAAGATGGCACAAAAGATTGCATCGCAAGCTCCAATAGCTGTGCAATATGCTAAGAAAGCAATAAACGAGGGAATGGATACAGATATTGAAGCAGGTATAGCCATAGAAGTAGAGCTTTTTGGACATTGCTTTACAACAGAAGATCAGAAAAATGGTATGCAAGCTTTTTTAAAGAGAGAAAAAACAACATTTGAAGGGAAGTAAGTTTTTGGATATAAAGACAAAAGCTTGTTTCAATTAAAATATTAAAGATAGTATATTATGAAAATATGTGTAGTAGGAGATGGAGTAATGGGAGGTGGTATTGTGCAAGCAATAGTACAATCGGGTTATGAATTGGTGTGGAAAGGATATACAGAAGAGACTTTAGGAATCGCACAAAAGAGATTAGACAAAAACCTTCTCCGTCTTCTTGACAAAGAAATAATTGACAAAGTAGAGAAAGATGCTATTAGCAACCGAATAACTACTACGCTCAAATACGAAGATTGCAAAGATTGCGATATTGCAATAGAGGTGATTTATGAGAACATGGAGATGAAAAAAGAAGTGCTAAAATCGTTAGATGAGGTTTGCAAACCTGAAACTATTTTAGCAACCAACACTTCATCGTTGTCTATAACAGAAATGGCATCTGTAACCAATCGCCCATCAAAGGTAATTGGAATGCACTTCTTTAATCCTGTTCATGCAATGAAGCTGGTGGAAGTGATAAAGGGGCAATTAACAGATGAGGAGGTTCACAACACCATTTACAGCTTTGCTGAAAAAATTGGGAAAGTACCCACAACTGTTAATGAAGCACCTGGATTTGTTGTAAACAGAATACTCATTCCATTGGTAAACGAAGGAATAGGAGTGTTTGCTGAGGGAGTTGCATCGCGCAATGAAATAGACGCCGCCATGAAACTAGGAGCAGGACACCCAATGGGGCCTCTTGCACTAGCCGATTTGATTGGCCTTGATGTTTGCCTCGCAATTATGGAAGTACTTCATAGTGAGTTTGGCGACGATAAGTATCGTCCTCATCCGCTTCTTCGAAAAATGGTTAGGGCCAATCTATTGGGACGCAAAACCAAAGAAGGATTCTATAAGTATTAGTGTTCACACATTGAATATAAAGACCAACCAAGCAGAATTGTTTCTATTTGGTTGGTCTTTATTGTTTAAATAAAGTTTATATCTCAACTTTCTTGCTGTTTATGAACAACTAATTCACTTTTTAGTAAAATAAAAAGACATAAATTCGTAAATTTGCATCCGAATAAGTTCATTCTGTCAATTAAAAGTATTTACGCCACACTGTAACTGCTTTTTACAGCCTGACCTAAACAGTTTATTTTTAGCTCCTTTACTATCAATATGGACACATTTCTACTAAACATAAGAGACAATTCAGATTGGCTTTACTCTATTATTTTTGAATACAGATGGTTTTATTACGACCTTTGGTCGTTTGTTCATCTTTGGAGCGGAGGTATATTTTTCGCTATTTTGTCTGGCTATAAAGTAAATAGAAAATGGATAAAACTACTATTAATCTTAACCGCTATTGCATATATTGAGACCTCTTTATCTATTAAAACACTCAATTTGTTTCATTCCGAGAGATCATTAGGCATATTTAATGATATTGCCACTGGGATGATAGGAGGATACTTCATGTACTGGTTCTTAAAATGGAAGTACACCAAAAAGCGTTCTAAATGGTTGGCATTATTCATCGCCTCCTTAACTGTTTCGTTTCTATGGGTAGGTTTTTATGGGTATAAATATAGCATAGCTTTTTTCAACTCCCCTTATATCAATTGGTGGGCGCTAACTGCCTGGAGTGTGTCGGGAATGATTATGATTTTTGTATTCAATTACATCAAGAATAAGAAAAACTATTTCTGGGGAGTAACTATTACTTGGCTCATATACATTATTCTACTAATACTACTGCACCTTTATATTTTATATGGTTATATGTTTTCTTGAAATTCTTATTCAAAAAAAGCACAGAGGATAATAAGAATATCGCCTCACCACTTGTTGATAAGCTATAGATACAAAATGCAGGTATCTAATCATAACAAAATCATACTATCATAAAATAAAATAAGTCCCCTCCTCTACTATAAAAGTGAAGGAAGGGACTTTGATTATAGTGTATAATAAACAAAAGTTCGTCTCAGTTCAATGAGCGTTGCTTCAATTTTTTTGACACTTTAATTTTTATAATACAGTTTATACTCCCAAGGTTTCAACTCTATAGACTCAATAGCTTTGCTAGATATTGCGTTTTGAAACTCTTTAAAACCATTTCCAGCAATTGTCTCATCAAACGCTACAACCACACCCTCATCGCTAAAGTTGAATACGCAATGAACTTCATTCTCACCTTTTACACGTTTAAACGACCACACTTTTTTCGGCATGTTGTTTGCAATTTCCACCATTTCACCGCCTTTTTCTTGCGTAAAGAGAGCTGGATTTAATTTTTTAAATGCAATAAGTTGTTCATATAAATCAGTGAATTTATGCTTAGCGCCTGATTCAGGCCAATCGATATTGTCTTTTTCAAAGAACTCTAAGCGACGGTTAAATCCAACCTCCTGCCCATTGTATATGAGTGGCATTCCTGGCAACACATAAGTAAGAGCCGTAAATGTAGGTACTGCATCGCCCATACGTTCAAACTCCGTACCATTCCATGAGTTCTCGTCATGATTAGACGTGAAATACATTGGTATTGCCCTATCATCAAAACGAGCATTCATCTTGTTCAACGATGTGCGCAACGAATCAACATTACCCTCGCCTTTTGCCACCATATTCATTTTGTGATGAAAATCCCAAGCATAATAAGCATCGAAAGCTTTATTATTCAATTCAGGTTCTTCTGCTTCTGCCAACATAAAGATATCAGGTTTTAAAGCCTTCAATGAATCTGTAGCACGCTCCCAAAAGTCAGTTGGGACTTCATTTGCTACATCACATCTAAAACCATCTATACCAGCTTCGCGCACCCACCACATCATACTTTGTAGCATTGCATCGCGCATATCATCGTTGTTGTAGTTTAGCTTAGCAACATCACTCCAATCGTATGGAGCTTCAATATTACCAAGACTATCAGTTACATACCAATCTTCATTCTCCAACCACACAGCATCGCGCGAAGTATGATTCGCTACCCAATCGAGAATCACTTTCATGCCTGAAGCATGAGCTTTGTCAACCACCGATTTAAAATCGGCCAATGTACCAAACTCACTATTAACCTCTGTGTAGTTTTGAATGGAGTAATAACTACCCAAAGAACCTTTACGTTCTACCTCACCAATAGTTTGAAGGGGCATAAACCAAAGAATACCTACACCCAACTCTTGCAAACGGGGTATGTGTTGTTCAAATGCACTAAATGTACCTTCGGTAGT
>CAJDVE010000164.1_pt1 | contig 11781 bp, 10 predicted proteins | sample 7391271 | NCBI WGS metagenome assembly CAJDVE01 (sample SAMEA7055701, study PRJEB34461) | soil metagenome | biome: terrestrial ecosystem; feature: Peninsula; material: soil | place: Antarctica | collected 2016
AAATTTATAAATATGAGAAAAATAAGTCTTATTATAGCAGTAGTTTTTTCAGTGTTTTTATTTTCGATAATGCTAGGTTGTAACAAAAACAGCAATCCACAAATGAAAAATCCACCAAAAAATGTCATTCTTATTGGTTTTGATGGAATGAGCGCCAATAGTTTGAAAAATGGTATTGCAATGCCTAATTATTGATCTATGATGAAGAGAGGCTCATATACACTAAAAACTCGATCGGTATTACCATCGTCTAGTGCTGCCAATTGGGCATCTATGTTTATGGATGCAACCATTGGCTATATGTTTGGAGTAAATCAACCGCAGGTTTGGATAGGTCGTCCCGTAAAGTCAATATTTAAAGAGTAGTCTAAGAGATTGTTATTACAATCTTCTTACTATATGTGCTTTTTCCCACTAAAATAATTATTAATTTCCTATTGATTTTTTTTCAAAAACAGTAAATTAGAGTATCTTTCTCTTCTTAATATTGAAAACACTATATTTGCATCTTTGAAACGAAACTAACAATCGTATAAATCATGTTACAAATATCAAACTTCAAACTCTTAGGCCTATCTAGTTTATGCTTTATTGGTGCGAGTTGTACCGAAAAAAGCAAAGTTAATAGCCCCGAACTACCTAAAAAACCTAACGTTATTATCATTCTTGCCGATGATATTGGATACGGTGATTTAAGCTGCAATGGTGAACCCACGATTAATACCCCCAATGTAGACAATCTTGCTGCTCAAGGTGTTCGGTTTACCGATGCGCATGCAGTTGCAGCTACAAGTACACCTTCACGCTACTCAATGCTTACAGGAAACTACAATTGGCGTCGCAACGATACACATATTGCAGCAGGAAATGCAAAAATGATTATCGAACCCGAAGAATATACCATAGCTCAAATGTTTCAACAAGCAGGATACTCTACCGCTGCAGTTGGTAAATGGCATCTTGGTTTGGGTAAAGAAGCAGGCCAACAAGATTGGAATGGTGAAATTGATTACGGTCCACGTGAAATAGGTTTTGATTACTCCTACATTATGGCTGCTACAGGCGATCGTGTACCTTGTGTTTATTTGGAGAATCAACGCGTTGCAAATTATGATCCAGATCATCCTATAGAGGTAAGCTATATAACTCCTTTTCCAGGAGAACCATTGGGTAAAGATCATCCAGAACTTCTGACAGTACAGAAACCAAGTCCAAACCACGGACACGATCAAGCCATAGTAAATGGAATATCGCGCATTGGTTACATGAAGGGTGGCGGAAAAGCACTGTGGTTGGATGAAAACATTGCCGACAGTATTACAGCTCATGCAGTATCTTTTATAAAAGAGAGCAAAGACAAGCCTTTCTTCCTATACTTCGGAACAAATGATATTCATGTTCCTCGTGTTCCACATCCACGTTTTAAAGGAAAGAGCGGAATGGGACCTCGCGGTGATGCAATTCTTGAGTTTGATTGGAGTGTTGGGCAGGTTGTTCAAGCTGTAAAAGATATTGGTGCTGAGAATAACACTATCATCATTATAACCAGTGACAATGGTCCGGTAATAGACGATGGTTATATGGATCAAGCAGTAGAGCTTTTGGGAGAACACCGTCCGTGGGGAGATTTTAGAGGAGGTAAGTACAGTAACTTTGAGGCTGGAACGCGTATCCCCCTAATTATTGCTTTGCCAGGATATACACAATCAATTGTATCGGATGCATCAGTGTCTCAAATAGATTTCTTTGTTTCGTTTGCAAATCTTGTTGGTGTAGAGCTACCTAAAGGTGCTGCTAAAGACAGCAAGAACCAATTAGATGTACTATTAGGCAATTCTACTCAAGGCCGAGATTATGTGATAGAATCGGCTGGCACACTTTCAGTGTCCGATGGCGTTTGGAAATACATTGAACCCAGCAATGGTGCTAGATACAACAAATTGACTAATATTGAATTGGGTAACGATACCCTACCCCAACTTTACAATTTGAAGAACGATATAGGTGAAAAGAACAATCTATATCTCGATAATCCAAAAAAACTAGAAGAACTAAAGAATATATTGGAAGCAGAAAAAAGCAAATTCTGATTCCACTTTTTATATACTAATATAATATTTTCTATGCAACATTTTAATTCAAAACTCTTGTACCCCTTAGCAGGACTGGCCGCTTTGGCCTCTTGTGGAACTACAAAGAAAGCAGAGCCTATAAAGCCGCTAAACATTGTTTATATCATGACGGACGATCATACCCGTCAAATGATGAGCAGCTATGACAACAAACATATTGAAACACCCAACTTAGACAGAATTGGTCAAGGTGGTGTTCTCTTTGAGAATGCATTTGTATGCAACTCCATCTCAGGGCCAAGCCGTGCAGCGCTACTAACGGGTAAGCATAGTCATAAAAATGGCAAGATGGACAATCATACAAAGTTTGATGGCGACCAACAAACAGTACAGCAGTTGCTGAAAGATGTTGGTTATCAAACTGCTATGATTGGTAAGTGGCACCTAGATAGCGATCCAACAAACTTCGACTTTTGGGAAATACTTCCTGGACAGGGAGACTATTACAATCCTGTTTTTATAACTCCCGAAGGTAATACAAGCTATGAGGGGTATGTAACCGATATTATTACCGATATGAGTATCGACTGGATGGAAAACACAAGAAAGAAAGAAGATCCTTTTTGCCTTTTCATTCATCACAAAGTAGCCCACCGAAATTGGATGAGCGATACTACTCATCTAGCACTTTATGAAGATAAAGAATTTGAACTTCCTGGCAACTTCTATGACGACTATGAAGGACGTATTGCTGCTGCAGAGCAAGAAATGAGTATTGCTAGCGATCACGATATGGATATAGTAAATGACTTGAAGATGATGCGAGAAGGTGTTGAAACTAGACTCTCAGGCGGATATGTTCATGGAACTTATGCTAGAATGAATGATGCACAAAAAGCGGCTTGGGATAAGCATTATAATCCTATTATTGAAGAGTTTTATGCAGCTAATCTAAAAGGAAAAGAACTAGCAGAATGGAAGTATCAACGCTATATGCGCGACTATGCTAAAACCATTAAATCACTTGACGAAAATGTTGGTCGTGTACTCGATTACCTAGAGGAAAACGACATGATGGAAAATACAATCATCATTTATACTTCCGATCAAGGTTTTTATATGGGCGAACATGGTTGGTTCGACAAGCGCTTTATGTATGAAGAATCTATGAGTACACCACTAGTAATGCATTTACCTTCGCACCTAAAGAAAAGAGGCAATATTTCACTTTTAGCTCAGAACATCGACTTTGCACCCACCATGTTGGATATTGCAGGAGCTGCAATTCCTGAAGACATACAAGGTGTTTCGTTGTTGCCACTGTTGAAGAGAACAGATCGATACAAATTGATTCATTTTTACAATGACATTGATACTTGGGAGCTTTTCGATCTAGAGAATGACATTGAAGAGATGCACAATCTATACGGAAAACCAGAATACGAAGAGATTACAAAAGAGCTAAAAGCTGAGCTGAAGAGATTGCAAGAGCAATATGACGACCCAATTAGGGAACAGTTTCCGTTGTAGGCTTCATTAGTATATATGATAAAAGAAGACCGATTTCCTTTTGAAAGGGAATCGGTCTTTTTGCAATTTTACTTTCTGCTGTAGAAACACAAAATCTTGTGTCTCTACTAGTCAAATTTATCTGCTTTTTATATGTCTAGCACTGTTGTTTATTTTCTTCACACCATACTCATTAAACAAAATACCTCCTACAATAAGCACAAGTCCAATAAATGTTGTTAGGTATATTTGCTCGCCCAATACAGAGCGAATAATAAATAGAGAAATAAAGGGAGAAAGGTAGCACAGTTGATTAATGAGTGCAGGGTTGTTTGTTTTCTTTATTGCTAAACCAAAGAATATAAAGGGTATAGCCATCTCAAATAGCCCAACGTATATTGCAGACAGCACACCTTTAGTTGAAAACAACTCCACATCTATAAATAACAAACCCACAAGTAGAAACAATGTACCAAATAGGAAGCTCACAAATAGTGCCAACACATTATCTATATGTTCGCTCTTTTTGTTGAGTATCCAAAATGAAGCCCACACAAATGCACTCAAAAGTGCTAATAATAAACCTGTTATTGAAAGTTGTACACCCGCTATTGATTCCGAGCCAAGTGAGATGAGTGCTACACCTCCCAGCGATATAGCCATTCCTATGTATTTAAGCCCAGGTATACGTTGCCTCATAACCAATGCTAGCAGCAATGTAAGCACTATTGCCCACGAATAGTTGATTGACTGTGCAATTTGTGCAGGAAGCAGTTCGTAGGCTTTAAAAAGGATTAGATAATAACCCGCAGGGCTCAACAATCCAGTAATGGCAAATAACCCCCATTCTTTTGGAACGATTGATTTTAGTAAATACCATTTCTTTTGAATTGTGATTACCAATGCAAATAACAATGTTGCGGTAATAGCAGCTACAAGCAAAAGCTCGTAGTACGAATAATGCCGCAACGCTATTTTAAATGCCGATGCCACAGTAGACCAACTTGCTACTGCAATGGCAACATGGATTAATGATTTTGATGAGTCTTTCAATTTATATTATCCTATTAAATGTTATTTTATAAATATTGCCTCACTTATTAAAAGTGAAGCAATATTATTAATATTTTCTGCAAAACGTAGCCAAGAGTCGTTAAACAACCAATCAGAACTTTTTCCAATGATCTTCTTTAAGGTCTCCAAATGAAAATAATGAATAACCTTTAGCAGGAGTCTCTTTTACTTTCGCAATTGCTTCTCCTAATTCATCGGGAGTGAGTGATGGAATAAACAAACCGCCATATACAGGAGCGGGATTCTTGAGTGCAGCAATCTCTGTTTCTAGATTTTCACGAACCCAATCAATATCTGCATTATAGAAATTGTGATAAAGCATTGGGAAATAACCATCCAAGTTCCATTGACTCCATTGTTGTCTTACACTTTGCCAATTTGGGAACACCGCAGCTGTAGCCAGTTTACCTGCATTTTTAATTTCAGGAGACAATAAATTATTTACCAAGTGAGTCACAGAGTCATATCTGAATTGATTCCAAACTTCGTTTTCTGCTGGTTCTTCAATATCTTTCAATGGGTCTAAACCTGTTTGTTCTTTAAACTTACTTCTACAAATATCGCAGTAGCAATAGTCGTATTGTGGATACTCTTTGTCTTGCACAATATTGTAAGTTGGCTGTAACGCTTCAGCTAAAATAACATCGGGCAGGCGTATATAATCTAAATGAACACCCGAAAGATCTTTAATGGCTGAAAGTTCTCTTACATTATTCACTAAAAATTCTTGAACCTCTGGGTTGTTGGGACACATAAATTTGTAGTAACCAACATAAGCAGGATGAGTGTGGGCAGGCTCTCCCAATCTGTTAACTATGTACCAGTCTGGGTGATTCTCTATATAGTAAGGGTTGTTGTTTGGCATTGTCCACATCCAAGCATGTACTTCAACTCCATGCTCTTTTCCTAATTTGATTAAGGGTGTCAATAAGTCTCTATCATTGGGAAGTGTAACAGATGGGTACAATGATTTGTGGCCCGAATAAACCTGAAATAATATGCCATGTATGCCATGTGCTTTCATCATTTCAAATTTCGACTTCCATTTTTCAATATCTTCATCTTGTCCTAAAGTACTCCAAATCCATTTTTTAAAGTCCTCAGGGTTTGAAGCTGTTCCATTGGATGAAGGCAGGGTGCATGATTTTGTTATCATTAATCCTAATCCAGCAATCCCTACGTTCTTAAGAAAATCTCTTCGTTTCATTGTCTCTGTCTTTTAAAGTTTATTTCTCTTATTGTTATAATGAAGTATGTTTATTGTGTATAAGTTGCAGCTTTCCATATTTTACTATCTTCTCTTATATACCATGAACTACCTTTCTCTGCTGCCTCACACGAAAGTGTGAATCTATTAGCTACTGCATCAAAGATAATGTTTTTATTGTTTAATATTTCATGGTCAAAACCAAGTTCATCAATAGTTTGAGCAAACTTATTGTGCTTGCGTTTATAATTATGTTGTAGGTCGAATAGTTCTCGCAAAACAACCTTTGTTTCAAAGTCGGGGTCTTTTGCATAGTTTTCGCTGCCTTTGCCCGCATCATTGCCCGATAGTTGCAATATACCCCAATACTCAGGTTTATGCATATCTATAACATGTTGTGGCGACCACACCCAATTGTGTTCAGGATAAGATTTGCCTGTTTCCGGATTAATAGTTTTGATGTATTTACCATCTACTATATCGCGTCTCCATTGAACACGAGAAAAATTTATTCTCCACTGTTCTCCTGCAAAAGGTCCTTCTCCTCTAGTGGCAGACTCTTTTATTGTTTTCCAGGGGAGAGCCAATTCAACCGTCCAACCACTATCTACGTCAGAAGGGTCGTTTAGCGTTCCTTGTAAATCTATTCCAGCCTTAAGTCCTGCAATATCCCATGCATTTATTGGAAGTCCGTTGTAGCGATAAGGCTTTGTCATCATCAAATCCCACTCTGTACCAAGTGCATTTACTTCGTACTCGTAATAGTTGTGTGTGTCGCCATTAGGGTCTATAAACACTTCAAAGTTGTTTTCATGAAAAATTACCGATTCGCGTTCGGTATAAGTAGCCCAAAGATGTGGTTCTTCTAATTGTGCAGCTATATAAAGGTAATTATCATCCCAAAGCATTTTCACCTTTGTTGTATTGTATCATTTCACCACTTGTGCGATAGCAAACATAGTGTTTAGGAGGCTGTTCCAACAATATCATTTGAGCCATTGTTGTATGACTAATTAAAAATAAAAGCAATGTAAATAGTATCTGTCGCATATTATATGTTTTTGTATAGTTTATTTTTTACTTCTTATTGTGCAAAATCACCTGATGTTACTCCCCAATCGTTTCCAAAGAATCCTGAAGCTTTTATGCCTTCAGGATTATCTTTAATCCAGTCAACATCAAATATCATTAAGTCTGGAAATCCTGTAATACCAGAGAAGTAATCGTTAGGATAAAGTGCTTTCATACCCTCATTTCCAGTTCCTGCAACAACTCCTACCGATGCAGTGTTGCTATCAGATCGTGGATAAATGAAGTAAACACCAAGATTATTACCTGTATATGTTTTGTCGCCAAATACAATCTTATTTTTAGTAACCTTTACTGGACTGTGGCTTAGCAGTTGTTTCCAAGCACTGTTGTTGTCAGCATTTCCATAAATAATAACATTTCTATCTTTATAGTCAGCAGCTTTAAATTCTCTATCTGCAACAATATCAATAGACCCATTGCCTCTATACAAGAATGTTTCGGCATCGAAGCGGGCTTTGTTTAAGTACCATTCATTTGTAGCTTTGTCTCCATGTGTAGCATATACAAACACTACGTTGTTGTCAAACGCCATTTTAAATCCACCTTGTCTCTCAGCATGCTTCTCAGACAAATCAATTTTTGACACCTCCATCCATTTCTCTTCTTTTTTAACCAAGTGTATGTCTTCTGCAGAAGTGGGCGTAATAGCTTGTTCATCAATAATAATGGTAGATGGTTTGCTCATATCAAACGCGCCAAATAATAAGCTAAAACTACTAATATTCTTTGGGTTAACCACTGTGGTGTCGCCTTTTATATATGCTTTTATGTTAGAGGTTTCGTATTGTTTATCTTGTTGATTTATTTTGAGCCAAAAGTTCGATGCTGATATAGCAGGAGCTGCCGTTGTGAAGTTTATGCTATCAACTTCGGCTGTAGGTGTCACCCTATTTTGTTTTAAGAAATCGAACAGTGGAGCCCAGTCAACGCTATGATCACCATACCAATGAGAACCACCTGGATATTCATAATAAACAAAGTTGTTGTGAAATGCTCCTAGTTTTTCTCTCATCATGCGTGCTTGTGCTGTTGGAACAACACCATCGGCGCTTCCATGAAGTACATAAACCCCCGATTGAAGATAATTATCCAAGAGTTTTAAAGTTCTTCCTCCAGAAGCTCCTCTTTGCATCATATTAAAATGAGGATTGTTTGTAAGAGAGCTGTCTGGGCCCGAGCGTCTGTATCTAATTATGTCAGGATAACCTGCAGCCGGTGCAATAGCTCCCCACAAGTCGGGGTAAGTAGCTCCAAGATACCAAGTGCCATGTCCTCCCATAGAGTGGCCTGTTAAATATATATGCTCTGGGTTGGGTTTATAGATGCTTTTAGCCTCTTCAAGTACTTCCAGTGCATCCATTCTACCCCACTCTTCCCAATTGAAACCAAAAGGACGACGATTGGTTGGAGCAACAATGTTTGTCCAGTCTTTTTGTTTGTAGGCTCTAGCCTGATTTCTTGCTTCTACCGATGCACCATGTACAGAAAGTACAAAGGCTTGTCCGTCAGCTTGGTTAAGAGAAGGTGCAACAGAATAATATTGCACGCTACCATCAATCTTGCTTACAAAAGTTCTTTCGTGGTGTTTGGTACTCTCAGTTACTGGAATTGAAATAGTTATTGTATCCAACACCCTGTTTCTTTTATCTTTAAGTACAAGCTTTGCTTGTATAGATTTGTCATTTGGTGTCTCTTTGAAAGCTGGAATGGTGTACTTTATTTTTCGTGTTGTGAGAGGGATGATTGGCCCAACTTCGCTCACAGCTATTTCTCCATTTGGTAGATGACACTCAATGCTATATCCTTTCAAAGATTGCTCGCTTGCATTAATCACTCTTATTGCTGCCCAGCGATCATTGTTTTCGTCACGAAGTATAGAAGGGAGCGTCATATCACGAGCTGTAAACAAAACTTTTTTGTTAGGAATTATAATTTGTGATTTATATTGAGCAAATCTTCCGTAAGTATATACAAACTCATTTAGCCCTTTCTTTAGTTTGAAAGGAATAAGTGTATAACCAAATTCGTAGTGGTCGCCTTCGTGTGGCTCTCCGTTTATATAAACACCAGTGTGTCCACTAGCATCAAGTAGTGCAATGGTGTTTTCTGGAGATTCAAAAGAGGTGTAGAGCAACGATTCACGAAGATTGCCTCTGAAAACTCTATTCGAATCAGCCACAATCTCCTCCCATTTCAATACTAGAGAATCATCTTGATTGGCAAATTTATCTGTAACTATTAGGTTATTAGTGGGTGATTTAAATTTACCTGTCGCTATTTGCCAATATGCTATATCACGATTACCCTGAAGCAGTCCAGATTGTATACCATTTCGAAGTGTGAATCCATTGTTAAATTCATGAATAACTGTTCCTTCGTCAATGCTTGTTGTTTTTTCTTTCCCAAAAATTTCTACAATATCGCCTGTTTTCTGTGCCTTTGTAGAGAAGCTTACAGCTATTATTAATAGCGTTAATAAAGTGTATTGTATTGATTTCATTTACTTGAAGTTTAATTTAAAAGTGTGTTAGCTAAATGGCAAAATATTTGCACTTTATCTTTTGTTTTAGCTGATAAAAAACAAATTTAAAACTAAAAGTCTATATATTCTAATAACTATTGCACTATATTTTAAAAATAGTTGGCGCAATTTTTTTAATTCAATCTACTTACTTCTTATCAAAATGGTGATCGTCCCAATACTTACTAAAATAGTGTCCCCATCTAAATCCACGTTTCTTGAACTCTTTTACAATAGGATGATTAGGGTGTAAAGTGCCATTTACTGTTGTATCTAACACAGCTCCAATAGGTTGGTTTGGAAGGTTTTTTGTTTTCCATCTTAGGGGGTTGAAGCGAGGATTGATGTCTATTGCTCTACCTTTGGCATGCAATGAATAAGAAACGTTGCGATAACAGAAACTATACGTATTGTTGTTTGCCATCGAGAGGCTGTCGCTCCAATTGTATGCCACTATAGGTATTGCTTTTTCAATTACAAACTCTTGCTCTAGCATCAATTGAAACAGCTCTTTTATATCTGCTACAAGTTGTTTGTTTGTTAATATTTGACCTTGATGCAGTTTATTGTCTGTAGAAATATAGTTTACATCTATCAACTCCAATTCATCAATCACTTCTTTTGGTGCATTAGCACCTTCAATTGCTTCTGTAAAGGTGTAGCGACTGTCAATTATGATGGTGTCTGTTTCTTGAGGGATTTCATTTGGTGTGCTATTTTCTTGTTTGCATTCTCAAAACAGATAATAAATACCGATTTGTTATCTGTTTTTGGTCAATTTAGGAGCATAGTCTATTAAGTTACAAGCACCTCCAGCAATTTCCCAAAGATAGAGCGAGGCTACGGAAGCATAAGGTGAATACCTGCGTTTATATTTTTCGAACAATTTCTTGTCTATTTTTTTATGTCGATGCAGCATTCTTAATCCACGTTGAATTGCAAGATCTCCCCAACTCATAATATTGGGGCGTTGCATACAAAAAATCAGAATCATTTCGGCTGTCCATATTCCTACACCGTGTAGTTCAGATAGTTTTTTAATTACTTCATCATCCGACAAGGTATAAAGCTCATCTATATTTAATTCTCCATCAACTATCTTAGCTGCGGCATCTTTAATATAGGTTGCTTTTCGCATCGACATGCCACACTGTTGAATATCTTCAATAGGTGCAATATTTATTACTTTAGGGGTAATTTGAGGGAACCTTTCTTCGAAACGTCTCCAAACTGTGTCCATTGCTTTAGTGGAAATCTGTTGTCCTACAATAGAATTAACCAAAGCGGTAAATAAATCAGAGATTACAGGACGTTCAATCACGCCAATTTCATCAATGATTGCACCAAGTGCTGTATCTGAGTTTTTTAGATACGCTATCTCTTTCTCTCCATAAATAAAAAATGCAGGCATATTTTTTAGAATTATGATTAAATACAAAAATAGCGAAATATAAAGTGTTCCACGTTTTTATCTATAATATATTCTGCTATATATTGTTTACTTTAAGTTAATTTGTTATGTTTGTTTTTCAATATTTAGCATACTCTTTAATCAAATATTTCAAATTTTATTATTACCATGTAAAATATCTTGAAAATATGACCCGTCCGCTATTACTTGGATTCGTAATTCTTATTGGCTCATTAATCTCGCTGAATATAGAAGCGCAGACAAATAGTTGGCGCTCTTACATAGAGCAACTTGCAGAAGAAGATGTGGACGAAATATCTATCAATAATATGTTTGAAGAGTTGAGCATGTTGGAGCAAAACCCTATGAATCTTAACTCAGTTATGCGCCACCAATTAGAGTCTTTTCCACTGCTCTCTATCAATCAAGCTAATGCGATAGCAGATTTCTTAGAAAAAAACAGACCTATATATACGGTGTTTGAATTACGGAATGTGTATTTACTTGATTATGCGACCGTAGAACTTATATTACCATTCTTTTATGTGGGAGAAATGGCTAAAAAGAGAGAACCGTTTAAGATAGACGAGTTTATAAAAAGTTCGCGGCATAATGTAGAAATAAGACTAGATAAAACATTGAATAAAAGAGCAGGTTATGGCAACTTTTCCGATTCTATCTTAGATAAGTATCCTAATAGGAAGTATGTGGGAGAAGATTTTTATCACTCGCTCAAATATTCAGTTTCTTATAGAGATAAGTTTCAAGCTGGTATAGTTGGAGAAAAAGATGCTGGTGAACCATTTTGGAACCCCAATTATAAGAAAGGGTACGACCATTATGGTTTTCATTTGATGCTACGCAACGTAGGTAAGCTAAGGGCTTTGGCTATTGG
>CAJDVE010000016.1_pt1 | contig 11702 bp, 5 predicted proteins | sample 7391271 | NCBI WGS metagenome assembly CAJDVE01 (sample SAMEA7055701, study PRJEB34461) | soil metagenome | biome: terrestrial ecosystem; feature: Peninsula; material: soil | place: Antarctica | collected 2016
ACACGGACACAATAATTCCATTGTAAATGGTATTCCTCGCATAGGATTTATGAAAGGTGGTGAAGCTGCACGATGGAAAGATGAGGATATGGCAGATTATTTTGTGGATAAGGTGAAGAAATTTATCGAGAAAAATAAAGAGAACCCTTTCTTTTTATATTATGGGTTGCATCAACCACATGTACCGCGTGTTCCACATGAACGTTTTGTAGGTAAAACAACTATGGGTCCACGTGGGGATGCCATAATTGAAGCTGACTGGTGTGTAGGTCAAGTAATTGCTAAATTGGAAAAGGAGGGTCTGTTAGAAAACACTCTGATTGTTTTCTCAAGTGATAATGGTCCAGTATTAAACGATGGATATAAGGATATGTCACCTGAGCTTGTAGGAGATCATCTTCCTGGTGGTGGATTACGAGGTGGTAAGTATAGTTTATTTGAAGCGGGAACACGTGTTCCTTTTGCAGTTTATTGGGAAGGAAAAATTAAGCCAATAGTTTCAGATGCACTTGTCTCTCAACTTGATCTTTTAGCTTCTTTTGCTAATTTAATTGGTGAAGAGATACCTGATGGACTTGATACTAAAGATTTTTTAAATGTTTTTATGGGCAATTCGATGCAAGCCCGTGAAAGTTATGTGATGGAAGCTATGGGGCGTTTGGCTTACAGAAAAAACAACTATGTCATGATTCCTCCTTATAAAGGCGAAAAACGAAACAAAACTGGTAACGAATTAGGAACATTTGAAGATTTTGCTCTTTTTGATCTTAAAAAAGACTTAAGTCAAACTACAGATGTTGCTGCTATAAATAGAGAAAAACTTGAAGAGTTGAAATCTGAGTTTCTTGATATTACAAAAGGTTACTATAATCCTAAAGAAGAGGGGGAGATTCTTAAATAAAGAAATCTATATATGATAGCAAGAAATGACAAAATTATGATATTATAAAGATGTTTATGTAGCTAATATTAGCTGCTTGCAGAATTTTTAATTAAAATAGCGGAGTCGGCTTGCACTTATTTATAAATATATTATTAAAACTATGAAAATAACAAAAAAAGCTCATTTAGTGAAATGGTCTTTGTCTTATTTGTTTATGTTTCTTTTTACTCTAAACATCGTTGGAGTGTATGCTCAAGGATTACTTGTAAAAGGAACAGTAATAGGAGATGAAGATAACGAACCCATACCTGGTGTTACTGTTATAGTGAAAGGGACCACCAGTGGAACCGTTACCGATTTAGATGGTCACTATTCTATAAAAGCAAAAAGAGGAGATATTTTAACTTTTAGTTTTATAGGTATGAAATCCTATGAGGAAGGTGTTACTGGCAATAGAATTGATGTTGTATTGCAGCCAGATCAAATTGTTTTAGATGAGGTTGTAGCTATTGGATATGGCTCAATTAATAAAAAAGAATCAACTGGCGCTGTTGCTCAAGTGAAATCTGAAGAATTAGAAAGAACTTTAACTTCTGATGTAGGGAGTGCTTTGCAAGGCCATGTTGCCGGAGTAAACGTTGTATCATCGTCTGGAGCTCCAGGTTCAAAGTCTGATATTCTTATTCGAGGTCTCTCTTCAATAGGTGGATCAAATGCCCCTCTTTATGTAGTGGACGGTGTACCATTTGATGGTGATCCAGGTTTAAATCCTAATGAGATTGAAACAATTGACATTCTTAAAGATGCTGCATCAGCTGCTATTTATGGTACACGTGGAGCTGCAGGTGTTATTTTGGTAACTACTAAACAAGGTAAAGAAGGAACTCTCAGAGTTGCGGCTAATGCTAGTTATGGTTTCCAAGATATAACTTCTGGTACTCCTCTTATGAATGCTGCACAGCAAACCTATTTTGATATAGTTACGGATAGGAATATTTCTGGTGCAACAGATGATATTATTTCATTAAATTTAGCAAAATCCCCATTCTCATTTGTAAATGACACCGATTTGAGGGATATTGTATTTATTAACAATGCTGCCATACAAGATTACAACGTAAATGTTTCGGGTGGTAGTAAAGATATCAACTACAGTATTATGGTTGGATATCATAGTAAAGACGGAGTTATAAGGAATTCTGATTTTGAGAGACTCAACACTCGAGCAAATACTAGATATAAGAGTGGTAAATGGCTTATAAACGGTAGTGTTGGTTTTAGTCAAGAGACAACAAATAGTGCATTAGGGAGTATTTTAGTACAATCAATTAAGTATCTACCTACACAACCAGCCTTGGATTTTGATGATGATAAAAGTGAAATTGAATCTATGGGTGGAGATGAAGGCGTACGTTTAAATTGGGTGATGGACTCATTTAGAAATACCGATACATCAAATAATACAAGAGCATTTGGTAGTTTGAATGCTAATTATCAAGTGTTCAAAAAACTTGAATTATCAACTAGAGTTAGTGTAAACTATACCAACGGTTATCAACATAGATTTAGCCCATATCAAGATATTTATGACAGCTTTGGCAAATTAATAAGTAGACCAAGCGATAGCTATGTTAGAATGGATGCAAATCGTGGTACTAAAACAGATCTTGAAGCTGGCCTTAAATATGAGAATAAAATTAAAGATCACAACTTTGCATTTCAAGCAATATATACTTTAGAGGAAGAGTTGCAAGACAGATTCTATGCTAAAGGAGCTGGTGTAATAGATAATGATATTAAGGTTTTAAATGGAACTTCTATAAATCCTGAAATTGGTTCAGGATTTAATTGGCGAACTAAGCAAATAGGTACACTTGGGCGTATATTATATAATTATGATAAAAAATACATGTTAAGTGTAAGTGCTCGTTACGATGGTTCATCTAAGTTTGGTAAAAACTATCGTTGGGGTTGGTTCCCATCAGCTTCTGGTGCTTGGAACATTTCAGACGAGACTTTCTGGAAACCAATTAAAAATACAGTAAATACATTTAGATTAAGATTGGGACGTGGTACAGTTGGTAACAATCGATTCCCAGCATATGCATATTCTGCAGGGATTGGTAGCGGTATAGATTATGGATTTGGTCCTGAAAGTTCTACACATCTAGGCTTAGGGTCTACTCAAGTACAATTTGCTAACTCTGACGTTAAGTGGGAAACTTCAATTCAATGGAATGGCGGTATTGATATAGCTATGTTTAGTAATAAATTAAATTTCACTGCAGAAGTTTATGATACTAAAAAGAAAGATATGTTATTCCCAGTTCTATTGCCAGGTTCTGCAAGTGGCAAATCTGAAACTGTAGTCTTGAATGTTGGAGATATGACCAATAGAGGTCTTGAGCTCGCTTTAGGTTACCGTACTCAGTTGGGTAAAGTGAAATTAAATACGAACAGCACTTTCAGTATTAACCGAAATAAAATTACCAAAATGGCAATCGAGGGTGATTTTAATATGACAGATGACAATGGTTTAATTAGTGGAGCTGCTGATTATTCTAAAATTACTGTCTTAGCTGAAGGGTATGAAGCAGGTGCGTTTTTTCTCTACACGACTGATGGAATTGTTGATACTCACCAGAAATTGGCAGAGTATCAAAAGATAGATGCATCAGCTCGTATGGGTGATCTTATTTATAAAGATAATAACGGTGATGGTAGAATTACTGAGTTAGATAGAGTGTACTGTGGGAGTGGATTGTCAGATTATGAGATTGGTTTTAATGTTAATGCTGAGTATCAAAGTTTCGACTTTTCTATGCAGTGGTATGCAGCTTTAGGTCACGATATTATGAATGGATCTAGAGCTACTGCTTATAGTTTTGGTCGCCATAGAGACCTTGTTTATGCATGGTCTGAGGCTAATCCCGTAACACCTATTCCAGCATATAGAGGTGATATAAAAAAGCACTCAAACTATAGAGGATACACAGATCAATGGTTAGAAGATGGTTCTTATCTACGCTTGAAATCCGTTATATTTGGTTATAATCTACCCAAAAGTTTTTTAATGAAAGCAGGGGTTACAAAGGCTAGAGTTTATGTAAGTGCTCAAAACCCTCTAACTTTCACAAAATATAAAGGGTTTGACCCTGAGGTTGGTGGTAATGTAGGTAGCCGAGGTCTTGACAAAGGTAGATACCCTATTACTTCAATATACGCAGTTGGATTAAATCTTAACTTCTAAATAAAGACTATTATGAAACAATATATTTTCAGATATTTAATGATACTAGCAGTTTTGCTTGGATTTTTAATTTCATGCGACGACTATCTAGATGAAACCGATCCAAATATGTTATCGTCAGTTACTTATTGGAGAGACTTAAAAGATACTAAAGCTGGATTGAATGCAACTTATGCTGCATTAATGAATCATTATATTATAAATGTAACATCAGAGAGTTGTAGAGCTGATATGGGATGGCCTGGTTTTGGACGTCCATCACCTAATGGAAAAGGACCAATAGAATGGTATTATCATATGTACACTAATACTACACAGGAGGTAGAGAGAAAATGGATGGCATTATATGCTGGTGTTTTTAGAGCAAATCAAGTTATTCATGGTCTAAAAAGTATTGAAGAGGATATTTTTGCAGAAGATAATTTTGTAAAAGAGGATGATTGGACTAAACAAATGGCGCAAGCTCGATTTTTAAGAGGATTGTTCTACTTTTACTTGTATGAGTCTTTTAATGAAGGTAGTGTAATACTTCGCAAAGATGTTCCAGAGAACATGGATGATTTTAATCAAGGTCTATCTCCAGCCTCTGAAGTGCTTGATTTTTTTAGAGAAGATTTACTTTATGCTTATAATAATCTTCCTCCTAAATATAGTGATAGAATAGATCAAGGGCGTGTAACTGCTGGAGCAGCAGCTACTTTGTTAGGAAATAGTTATCTGTATGAGGCGGAATATGATTCAGCAATGTTTTATTTCGATGATGTTATAAATAATAAAGAGTATGGCTACAGTTTAGTGCAAAAAACAGACTTGATGTTTACATTAGCTAATGAGCTGAACGAAGAGTCTATTTTAGAAATATGTTACAATACTCAATTCAATCCTGAACTTAATCCTTGGGATGAAAATAGTATGCACAACAGGTGGGCTCAGTTTACTACAAATACTCAAGGTGCTTTTACACCAGCATGGATGTGCAATCTATATAATACGGAGGATATTGACACTTTAGATCAAAGAAACTATTATACTACTAAAGGAAATCCTACAGAACAGTTAAAACGTCCTGTGCCATTAAGAGCTTCTGCTATGGTTACACTCGTTAATGATGATTATTCTGAATATTACGGTGGGTCAACTGCAGAAAATGGCAGCTATAGTTGGAATGGATGGGGATTTGGTACAACAAAGAAATATACCAATCACGACTTAGAATCTGAAGAAGATTCAGGAAATGCAAGTATAAATTCTGGCAAAAATGTTACACTAAATAGATTAGCCGAAGTTTATATAAATATGGCAGAGTGTATTATAAAAACAGATGGAAAACTAGAACATGCCCTTAAGTATATAAATGATATTCGCAGTAGATGGGGACTTATACTTCTTGGTCAATCAAATGGTGATATCTCTCATACCTATGATGAGAAAACATATACAAAAGAAGAACTGATGGAGCATATTATGTATGTAGAAAAACCATTGGAACTTTCTAATGAAGGTCATATGATTCGTTGGATTGATATGCGTAGGTGGGGGATAACAGCGGAAAGATTTAGAGATTTATCTAATCAAACCTATTATGCTGTAACTCATAGCATTGTTGATTCAGAAGGTAAAACAAGATTCAAAAATAGATCTTTAGTTGTTTCTAAAGAAAATATACCCGATGAGTATATAAATGATGATAGAAAGTATAAACAGCATGTTCACGAAATAGATTATGAATATAGATTAGCTGTTCAGAACTATAATCCTGCAGTTCATGATTACTTTGAAATACCATCGAATGAAACTATTGCTAATTCAGGCCTATAATAAGTAAAATGTTAAAACTAATAGAAATGAAGAAAATATTATGTATAACAATTCTTCTAAGCCTACTTTTTTTTATAGGCTGTGAAGATGATGGGTACGTTGCACCAGATAACCTTTCAGATATATCATGGTACACAAGTATTAGTCCGGGAAATCCATACGCAATAAATATAGGAGAACATATCTCTTTTATGGATGTTTCTCAAGGAGCACTTACTCATGAGTGGACTATAGAGGAGGGCAATTATTACCTATCACCAGAGTTTACTAAGAGTGATTCACTTCCTTTATTTATAATTGAAGATGCACCTTTAACTACAACTGAAACTACTATTCATGTCCTATTCAATAAACCAGGTAAAAATACAGTAAGGCTTTATAATACCTTTAAGGACTCAGTGTCTTATAATGGGAAAATTCCGTTTGGTGCTGTCCGAAAAGGTGATGTATGGGTCATAGATACTGTAATGATAGTAGATGTATATGATGTAATAAATCCAGCTGTCAATATTTATCAAGATGGAGTTTTAGTTGGAAGCTTAACAGAGCATCAAGATCCTCAAAAGGAAGATCAAGCTACATGGGATACAATCTATGTTGAGGCTGGATCTTCACTTACTTATGTAGATATGACTAAAGTTGGTCGTCCTGATACCAGAAGTTGGTATCTAGGAGGAGCTCAGTTTAGTGAGAGCAAACAAACAGATTCTGTTGCTGTTGTTCATTACTATGATTTGGGTAATTATACTGGAAACATTAACTCCATACGCGAAGATAAAGGTGGAATGCCAAGTGCAAGAACTAATAAACGAATTCCTTATATTATTAAGGTAATTCAATCATCTCAACCACTTGAAGTTGTTGAAGGAACTATGTCAAGAACAGACAATACTACTATTTCATTTAGTGTAACCGGTGAGTTAGTTCCTTTTGTTAATGAGGAAAACAACTTTACTGTATCCGTAAAGAATGAAGCTGCCGATTTCGATGGAACTATTGCTGTAACTTCTGCAAGAGTAAACAAAGATGATGCTACTAAGATCGATCTTACTTTAGCTGCTCCTATTTATAATACTGATGAAGTTATGGTAGATTATGTTGGAGGTAATATTAAAACGGTTGATGAGCGTGTTTTGAAAGCTTTTGATGTATCTCATGAAGTTGTCATGAGTGTTGGTGATAATTTATTAGATGCTGAGTGGGCTGGTTTTGAAAAGGGACGTGATAACTGGAGATCTGCAAACTGTTATGGATGGTGGGTTGGAAATAATAATGGTAGTGAAGCAAAGCCTATTTTTACAAGAGTTGATGGTGATGATTCTCCTTCAGGAGATGCTGTTATGAGATATCATGTTGAAGGTGGAGTTGACGAATTAAGATTGCAAGGAACAGATTTTAAAGGTATGTTATCTGATGAGGGTTCTTACACTTATATGATATCTAAGAAAATATATATTGAGCCAGGTTCAAATCTCTCAACTCTAACTGTAGAAATAGATGAACCATCTACATCTATAGAATTTGATATAAGTAATGTGTCAGAAGGAGAATGGGTTGCTATTAAAGAGGTTGTGAGATTTCCAAGCCTTCCTGACCTGAAGTATAATTTCAGATTTTACCCTGCTGTAAATCCTGATGCTGGTGACACTGTTACAATTTATATTGACGATATTTCTTTTATATTGTTAGAAGAACGCCCATAAATTTCACTAAAACAATCACCTCCGAACTGTAATAGATTCGGAGGTGATTAAAATATTAAATTATAAATAATATGAAAAATATAATCTTATTTATCGGTCTAATAGGAGTGTTAATTTTTAGCAGTTGCGAAAAACGTGATTGGCCAAGCCCTGATATTGATCTAACTCCTGTCTATTCAATTGTAAATATAAAAGGAGCAAAAGCGCCTTATCGATTGGATGTTTATCGTGAGGAGCCTTTGTTAATTGAATTTGTAAATGAAAATATTTTGAAACCTCCTTACAAAACATCAGAGTACAGTGATCAATCAACTGCTGATAAATACATTGTGAGTTTTACAGCACATGAACAAACTAAAACAGAAGCTGGAAAGGATACTACAGTTGTAACAGAATATTATATTGAAGTAGATAAAGTAACAAAAAATGGGGCTATGATGAAGATTGTTTTTGATGTCGAGAATAATGCAGATACAATTAATTATGTAGTTGACATAAAAGAAACTAAACAATACATCTAGCTAGAGAATACTTTATAGGTAACTGTTCCTTTGTATTGTTGATGAAGGCTAATCTTTTTATATTTCAATCTTGAAAGGTGTTCACAATATTTACTATTCAAATAGAAAAGAGTTCTATTTATTGCATTTGGACAGCTTTGTTAGATGTCGATGATAGGACTCTTTCCTTATATCATTAAACTTGTTGTTTTATATGGTTCAACACAATCGTATACATCTTATTGAGTATACTGTTATTAGTATATGAATAAGGGTAGTCTTGAGTAGGATTTAGAGATTGTTCTTAAACATAACAAGGATGTTTTCTTATATTTAATAAAAATCAATAATGCGCAAAGTATTTAATATATTATTAGTATTGCTATTGTTTATATGTTTCTCAGGCTTCTCACAAAACTTTAATACTCACGAGAACGGTATCAGAAACCTTATAACTGCAGAGATTGATGGTGAGAGCATCCTGTATATTTCAGAACTTGATGGTGGAGTTTCGTGCTATACCATTAAAGGAGAAAAAAAATGGAGCCGTTCTACAAAAAAAGCAGCAATAGTCTTTAAACTTGCTGCTACTGATATCGATGGTGATGGTAATGACGACTTGTTGGTTGCTAGTGCTGATGGTAGTATATATTGTTGGGGAAGTAATGGCAATCTATTGTGGAATTATAGACCTGAGCCTAAAATGATGTTTACTGATTTGGCTGTTTTAAAAGATGGTGTAAATTCTAGAATATATGCAGGGGGAAACAATTGTAAACTTTATGAGTTAGATGCAAATGGTCAATTACTATCTACTACCGATATAAATGGTGTAGTACGTAGTATGGAGGTGGGCAATTTTATAGATTCTGATAAACCCTCTCTATTTTTAATGACCTATACTCATGATAAATTTCGTTGGAGATTTATGGGATACCTCAACCCCTACACTAAAAAAGTGCAGAAAGAGTATGATTATAAAAAAGATGCCTCAAGTAAACTGTTTAGTAGATTAATGATTACCGATATATCTGTTGCAGATATTAATAAAGACAAAAGAGACGATATTTTATTGTTTGGAGAAAGAGGTAGTCCTGTTTTTGTAGCATTTGATGGTAATTTCAATGAGATTGCTAAGTATGAAGGAGACAGAAAAGATAGACAACGCTATTCCCACACCCAAGGAGTTTCTCTCATACCAGTTCGAGATGAGATAGCTATGCAATATGGAGGTTTTTTGTATGCATTAACTCCTGAAGGTAAGTTAATTAGAAAAAGTGGTGAGCGCTATGGAAGTTTTATATTCAACCAACTTGCTTTAGATGTAAAATCTAAGCAATTAATTGGGGCAGGACAAGTAGGTGGAGATAATAGTTTATACTTTTACCCTCTTAATAGAAACTGGACTGATGTTAAGCAAGTATCACAAGGAAGAATAGCCGAGGTTGAAACTAATCTCAAAAAGTTGTATAAACAAATATTGAACTTTACTCCTCCCTCTTATCAAACCATTGGAAATAAGCCTTGGGTTATGATAACTTCAGTAAAGCCTAATAGTAAGTTAAACAAACTGAAAGCAGCAGATATTCAGTTTGTAGATCAAATAGAGATGCAAGAGAGTACAGATCGTGCTTACTTAGTTGATGCAATTGGTCCTACGGCATTAAAGAAAGATAGAAGAAAAAAATACAATATGAGCCATGAGGAAATTGTAGAGTTGGCTCGTAAAAGAGAAGCAAAAAGACAGCCTTTTACTGCGTGGGCTGGACATGGAAATGATCCATTTATTCTACAATTGCCTACACTATTAAAAGTTTTAGAAGTAGCACCCACTACATGTTATGGTTTTATTTATGCTGAAATGCATAATATTGAAGATCCACGTGTTCAGTATTTTATAGATCACTATGTACCTGCTCTTGCAGAAGCTATGCGTAAGAATGGTAGAGCTAAGATGTATTTTCGTTTTAAGAATATGTTTTGGGCTACTACATCTCATATAGGTCCATGGAAAAAAATGTTTTTTTCAAGTAAGTATTCAGATGTTCTTGTTCCAGCTTCAGAAGATACAAGCTCTCGTACACAAGATATTAATCTTTCAGGTCGTGTAGGAATGTTTGCAGCAGGCTATGTTGATGATTATGCTATGCGTTTAGTTGATGACAATCCTACTAGTTGGAGACCTTATACACCGGGTGGTCAGAAGTCTCTATCTCCATATTTAAGACAAGGAGTTATGATGGCAGCTTACGGTGCTCGTTATGGAATAATGTTCAAAAACAATTACCTCGAAGAACCTGGTTATAATATCCTTTATGCATTAATGAAGTCAGGTGTGTTACCAATGACAAATAAAGATAATATTGTCTCTATTGGTGCGTGGCATCTTATTCAAGATGTAGATGAGGTACTAATTGGTACAGTAGATGATCACCACAACATGGAGCAATACTCAGAAGACGATATTGATGCCGTAATATCATCTGCCCAGATGCATTGGGCGGGTGCAGATGTTCCGGATTATGACTATTCAAAAGTAGCTCTTGGCATAGATTATCGTTGGATGAATTATTTACCTGTGCTTCCACATGGAATGGTTCCGATTGCTCCAATTGAGTATGCTGGTGAACTGCAAAAGATAAATGTTCCATATACAGTAAGCGATGCCAGAGTTGGTATTGTAGATGGAGAAAAATTGGGTGCTAAATTATTTGGAGAGGTTCTCAAGAGTAGTGTTGAAAAAGGTGCAAACGAAATGCCTGTTATTGTTGAGGGTGCAGCTTGGGTAGCTATTCGCTTAGATGATACTCATATTCGTGTTATTCTTATGGATCAGGGATATATTACACCCCAAGAGAGAAAAGTAAAAATTATGTTTCAAGGAGAAAGTGCTGTAGGAGTAGTTGATATTCTCAGCAATGAAAAACTTGAAATATTTAATGATATGGTAAGCCTAACAGTACCAGCAGGCTCATTAAGGTTTATTGATGTTACTTATTAATTTGTGATTATTTAAAGATATTATCAGAGACTTCCAACTCTGAACTTAAAACATATAAAAAATGAAATTGAGTTTATTAAAATTGTCATTCTTATTACCACAATCTTTGCTATTAGCAAATTGTGTTGAAACTATGCCTGTCGAACCAACAGGTGAGAAACCAAACATTCTATGGATTATTGCTGAAGATTTAAGCCCTTTTATGGGTTGCTATGGCGATAGTATTAATAAAGGACATACACCAATATTTGATAAAATGGCTGAAGAGGGAACTATGTTTGCAAAGGCTTATGCTGCTGCTCCGGTCTCTTCAGCTTGTCGTTCAGCCCTGATAACGGGTGTGTCACAAACACAAACAGGGACTCACCATCATCGTTCAAGTAGAACAACAGATGGAGAGATTGTTCCTGAGGAGTTGAGAATTAATCTGCCCGAAGGTATGAAAACAATACCTGAATTAATGAAAGAGGCAGGCTACTTTACATTTAATAGTGGCAAAGACGATTATAATTTTCATTACAATCGTCTTGATCTTTATGATGTAGGA
>CAJDVE010000067.1_pt1 | contig 11633 bp, 10 predicted proteins | sample 7391271 | NCBI WGS metagenome assembly CAJDVE01 (sample SAMEA7055701, study PRJEB34461) | soil metagenome | biome: terrestrial ecosystem; feature: Peninsula; material: soil | place: Antarctica | collected 2016
TGGTTACACTGGCGATGGTGCAAAAACAGTATTGCCATCTAAAGCTTATGCAAAAATAAGTACGCGCCTTGTGCCTAACCAAAAACACGATAAAATTGCTAAGCTATTTATAGACTATTTCAAATCGATTGCTCCTGACACTGTGAAAGTGAAGGTTGAGTACCTACATGGAGGTCCATCGTATGTTTGTCCTATTGATATACCTGGTTACAGAGCAGCAGAAAAAGCTTATACAGACACATATGGTAAAACACCTATTCCAGTAAGATCGGGTGGTAGTATACCAATTATTGCAACGTTTGAAGAGATATTAGGAACTAAATCTGTGCTAATGGGCTTCGGTCTTGGTTCAGATGCTATTCACTCTCCAAACGAGAACTATCCATTGGAGCAGTTCTTTAATGGTATAAAAACTATTCAGGCGTTTTATGGCCACTTTGCTGAAGAGATGAAAAAATAGTTTGAGGTATGTATGGGGTGTGGAATATGAGATGTGCTACAGGAGCTAGGGCAAGATATCCGCTCTTGATTTTACCATCTTTTATAACAAGTGGATACTCGGCTTGCATAGCTAAGGAGTTGCTTTGAGCTTCACCCTCTTTCTTATAGAAGCTTATAGAGAAGAGTCCAGTAGAGTTTGGATGAACAAATCGCTCGTTAATGCGATGAGCAACTATACCCATATTCATACGCATATTGACCTCAACGCATGGTTGTAATTGATAAGTAGATTCTCTGTTTATACAAACCATCATATCCACACCAAGATATCCATGATAGTGGGGAAAGTAGCTACTCAATTTTGCTTTTAGAACCTCCCTCAATTCTAATAATTGACTACGCTCTATATATGTTGATAACCTATCCTCAATTTCTGCATCACTCAAAAGCACATTACCTAAATAAGCACCAGAAGAGGCAGAGCGAAACAGAGAGTATCCAAGAAACTGAATATCAGAATTAGTCATTTCGAACTCCATAGCAAAGTCTTGCACTTTATCTAAAACAGGCTCTACCACCACCCCACCCTGCATTTTAATAACACGCCTACACCAATCGGTTTGCTTATCGGTAATAGCACCCTTCAACCACACAATTCCTTTGCCGCTACCCGAGTAGGGCATTTTAAGCACTTGGTCACTTTTGGTTCTGCTTAGATAAGAGAGGAGTTGGTTTATATCAGTATAGTAAAAAGATTCTCCACAAAATTTTGAGTTAAACAGTTTCAACTCTTCCAATAGCTTCACAGCATTTTGTCTGCTTGAGTAGTTGCGAAGCAATTCAATATCTTTCAAGGAAGGAAATGGGCAACACCTCTTTTAATTCACTTAATAGTTTACTATTCAACTCACCTTTTGCAATTATCAATGCTCCATCTGGAGCATACCACAGAGGAAGCATAGCTAAATCGCTCCTCATCTTTAATGCAGATAAGGGTGCAGTGAAATGGGGACTAAAGTTGGCAAGAGCCAAGTCGTTTTCGGGATTGAAAATATACATAGTGATGTAAAAGTACAAAAAAACCGTCAAACAGCATTATGCCACTCAACGGTTTCGATAGTTTAATTAGTCTGTTTGTTATTCGTATTCTTTTGCTTCAATTTCTCCACTGAGTATCATTTCAGCATTTTCTGCCAATGCGCGCATCTCATCTTCTCCAGGATAAATATACTGCCTCTAGTAGTTCTAAGCTTTTTTGGTCTCCATCTAAGGCAGCCATCTCCACTTTATAAGCATCGTTAACTCCAGTATAGGCATACAAACCACCTTTACCTGTAACCATCGCTTTCATTTCATCGTAAGTGTAATCACCACTAAATGCTAGTTTCAACAACATGCCCGCAGGAAGTGTACCAGAGCGTTCAGGAGAGATAGGTCCTTCGCCATCCAATGCTTGATTCACATCTATTACTCGCCCTTTGCGATGTGCACCCACAGAGATACCTCCTCCTAAATGTGCAACAATAAGATTTAAATCCTCATACCTTTTATTCATAGACTTAGCGTGCGTGCGAGCTATAGCTCTCTGATTAAGTGCATGAAATATAGATGTTCTTGCAAAAAGAGGATGACCAGAATAGCGAGCAATAGGCTCAAGCTCGTCTACAACTACTGGGTCGGCAATATAAGCTTTTGCATTGGGCAGTTTTCCTGCTATATCATCAGCAATAAGAGCACCTAGATTACTGGCATGCTCTCCGTACCTACCCTCGAGAAGTTCTTCTTTCATTGTATCGTTTACACGATAAACGCCAGCGGGTATAGGTTTCACCAAGCCACCCCGTCCCATTACAATTTTTATTTTATCGAGTTTTAAATCTGCATTCTTCAATTCCTCATAGATAATGCTCCTGCGGTAATCAAATTGGTCAGCTATTTTTTTAAACTGACTCAATTCTTCAGCAGAGTGACGAATTGTTTTCAAAAAAAGCACTTTGCCATTCTTATAAACAGCAATTTTTGTAGAAGTAGATCCAGGGTTGATAGCCAAGATGCGGTCATTCAAATCCATAGTAATAAATATTTAATTTGGTTAGTTAGTATTTTCTAAAAAGGTTATACATTGATAAAGTAATTAGTCCATTGCTGCTGCTAAGGCAATAGAGAGCATTTTACTTGACTCAGAATCTGACCGAGATGTTAATACAATAGGCACTGTGGCTCCCATGATAACAGCGGCAACAGAAGCACCACCTAAGAAGTTCAATGCTTTGTAAAACATATTACCTGCTTCTAAGTTTGGCACAAGAATCACATCGCAATCTCCTGCAACCTCGCTCTCAATACCTTTGTGTTCGGCAGCTTCTTTATTCACGGCATTGTCTAAAGCCAAGGGCCCATCTACAATACAGCCTTGAAACTGCTTGCGGTCGCTCATGGTTTTCATCATGGCAGCATGTACAGTAGCTTCCATTTTTGGATTTACAACTTCTACTGCAGCTACAACAGCTACTTTTGGTATTTCAATCCCAATATTGTGACAAGCCTCAACAGCATTGTTCAAGATATGTACTTTGGTGTTGAAGTCGGGGTCCATGTTCATGGCAACATCAGTTACACACAATAGTTTGTGATAGTGTGGCGACTGGAAAAATGCAACATGGCTAAGTACCTGACCTTTGCGCAGACCGTTTTCTTTATCTAGTACAGCTTTCAGTAATGCGCCTGTACTAACAAATCCTTTCATTAGGATATCTGCTTCGCCATTTTTTACCATCGATACAGCGATTCTTGCCGACTCAGCAGGGCCTTTATCATTATGAATAATTTGCACATCGGTTAAGTCGAAATCGATAGCTTGTGCTATTTTTTCAATTTTAGCTTTATCACCAATCAGCACAGGTATAACAATATCCTTTTCTATGCTCGATTTCAATGATTTCAATACAGGTTCATCTTCCGCTGCTGCTACAGCAATCTTTTTCTTTGGTTTGTTTTTAGCTTTTTCAATTAGCTCTGATAGTTTGTGAATCATAATATACGTATAGTTTAAAGTTATTATTATTTTCAAAGACTAAAGATACAATGGTTTTCTTGTAGAAAGTAATAGATATGCAAAATAACGAAAAATCATTAGATTAAACGCAAAAAAAGATGATTATTTATTACTCATACTAAGAGAAACAGATAATCACCTTTGTATGTATATCACTCCATTAGAGTGATTTTCTTTTTTAAACTATAACTCTACATCCAAAACCAACACTGTTGCATACTTATTTACTTTGTCTTTATCTAAAGTAAGTATGACACTGTTGTTGTTTTGCACTAAGTCTATCTTTTCATTACCATCTAAGTAAACTGCATTGTGCACTTTCATATTACTATTAATGTTGACAATTGCATCTTCAGGAAAGTCAAAAACATGTAGGTAAAGTCTAGTTTTATTGCCCTCTAATTCTTTTTGAGTGCATCTTCCCCAAGGAGTCTCTTCAAAAGGACTTGCTTTTGTGGCATAGATAGATTCACCATTCATTTTCATCCAATCTCCAATTTCACGCATTCGTTCTACACTCTCTGCGGGAATAGTTCCATCTGGTTCGGGACCTACATTAAGCAAGTAGTTACCCCCTTTGCTAGCTGCATCAATAAGATTGCGGATCAAATCTTCAGTCGATTTCCAATCATGGTCGTGCTTTGAATAGCCCCACGTATTATTCATTGTCATACAAGTTTCCCAATCTACACCATCAATGCCTTTAGCAGGAATTTTCTGCTCAGGCGTAATATAATCACCCTGTGCCAAATCAAATCCTTCGGCACTTGTTCCACCAGTTTGAATATTGGCAAACAGACGGTTGTTCATAATAATCGAAGGATGTTTTTCTTTCACTTTAGCAATCAGTTCATTGGCTTTCCATTTTTCACCCTGAAGTTCTTCACTGCTGTAGTCCCACCAAATAATATCAATATCACCATAGTTTGAAATCAGCTCATCTACCTGATTATGTAAGTACTTTACATACTTATCATGATCGCGTCCTTCGTTTGTTTCGCCTGTTATAGAAGGTAGTCCTCCACCTGTGTATGCATCGGGGTGATGCCAGTCGATAACTGAGTGATACAACCCTACTTTCAGCCCCTCTTTTCTACAAGCATCAACAAACTCTTTTATTAAGTCTCTACCCACAAAATCCATTGCGTCGTACTCACTCACTTTACTATCGTGAAGTGCAAAGCCATCGTGATGTTTTGAGGTAAACACTACATATTTGCAGCCAGCCTCTTTTGCCAACTTTACCCACTCAGTAGCAAAGTCTGCTTTAGGCTGAAACTTTGGACGCAACACTCTCTCATATTCAGCTGTGGGAATGCCTTTATGATATTGAATCCACTCTTGTCCATAGCCTGTATTCACCTTTCCATCCCACTCACCAGCAGCGATGCTATACAACCCCCAATGAACAAACATGCCAAAGCGTGCATCTCGCCACCACTCCATTTTCTCGTCTTGCGATTGGGGTGGTTGCTTTGTTTGTGTAAACGATGTTAGCATAAGTAGTGGTAGAAGCACAAAGATTATTGCTGTTTTAAAATTTCTCATTCTATTCTTTTGCTTAACTGTTTATGTATACTTATCAATGAGGTCTATATTAATTTACGTCTGCTTTTTAATCTGTTTTATTTTACGGTAACAGCATAAGGCTCCGATAATTCTGTTCTAATATCTTCAGAAGGAATCAAGTCTCTTTCAAAATTATTATCTTCGATTGTAATATTTGCCACTTTCTCAAAAAAGAACAAGTGATTGTTCCAATGAAACGGCTCGAAGTCGTTGTTGTACTTCACAGTGTTGTTTCTAAAGATTAATCCATCGGTTGATTTAGCATATAAAATAGGCCTATCAAACATCTCAAATGTATTGTCCTCAATTACAATACCAGAGTGGAAGAATTTCTCTTGATCTTCAAGATTAGGAATTTCAGGATAGATAGAGATAACTGCATTAGTAAACTGATAGTTAGAAGTTAAAGCATTGACAAATCTATTGTTCTTAATTAGGACATCCTTACATGGACCCGTTTCGAACCAACCATTACAATCACCACAAAGTAGAATTGCAGTTCCATGCGTATGATCAAAAAGATTGTTCTCGCATACTACACTTCGTGGAGTACTAAACAGTGAACCACGTGCACGATTGTTGCGAATTATATTGTCGGAGAAAACCACTTCTGGTGTCCATGTTAGATTTTCAATTCCATACTTGCCTTCCTCTGATATTTCTGCTGGCAAAGCATTGGTAAAAGTAATTTCAAATTCTTTAGCGCCAAACTCAGTAGGTTTATCGTGGGCTTTAATAGATTTTATTGTATTGGTATGATTAGACACAAGCTCCATTCTTTCGGATTCTACAAACTGCACTTCATCTTCCTCTTCACCCCATTTAAAACCCCAAGCTTGTGGATGCATATAGCGAGCCAATATTGTGTTATCATCTATTCGTTTTGTGACTCTTAAATAAGTGCCATGAACATTGATTGCATCGTCTGCCATACCTTCATATAATCCATTTTTAGAAATGATTACACCTTTACAAGCCGAAAAGTGGGTTGCATCTGCTTGCGTAGTGAAAAAGCGCTCATCATCTTCACCTCTTAGAGAAACATTAAAACCGTCAAGCGTGATATTCTCACTCATTTGCGCTAACAAGCCCATGCCTTCAGCATAATGCACTGTTATATTCTCAAATGTTGTATTGAGACATTCAGATACAAAAATACCAGGAGTAGGACGATAATAAGAACGAAGCACAAAACGTTCGCCAACCGATGTTGCATCTAATTGTCCCCACCCTTTAATAGATAAAACATTGGGAGATAGCTTGAAACAAAAGGAATATATTCATAACCTTCACCTTCAACAACAAGTGCATCATTTTCTACTCTATAGTTACCCTGAGGATAGATTTCTGCTACCACTTCATCAGCATCTATATTTATCTCTACCACTTTCAATTGACGCAAAGCAGGCACATCAAAGTCTATACTCACATTCTTTAATTTAATATTAGTGCTGTTCAATAAGGCAAAAGGAATCATTCTTCCATGAAAGATAAAGTCAGACCCTTGACCATCAATAGTTATATTCTGAAGACCTTCTAAAGCAAAACCAATACTTTTAGGTTTACCTTGGTCGTGATTTGAGATATAATATTCACGCTGAAACGACCCATCTTCATAAAAGTCGTACCTCCCTTTCGGAAATACTACAGTGACGTGTGAAGTATCTGTTGAAGCAGATAAATGCTCTACTAACTTAGCTGCACCCATTGATGCATTTTCCTTCGTATTTGGTTTAACACCAAAATCGTCAAAACTGATTACTTTTTGGGGCTGCTTGCAAGAATAGCTTGCAAGTAGCATGTTTATTTATCAAAACACCCTCAGTTATCAGCACACCTCAACATTCTTATTGTTGAATATATCAAACTCGATTAATGTATAGTAAAGTAGCAAAACAGGAGTGATTGTATAATATAAGCCAATTGATTCATTTCTTGCAAATAAATATACGAACAACTAATATGCAATTCTTCGACACTTACATACAAAGCTACTAAAACATTTTGTGTTAAAGAGTAGCTTTTGAGAGAATTTGAATTGGAAAGATAAACATCATTTCAACAGAGCCTACATTGGAGCCAACTCAAAGTAATAAGATAGTCTATCCTTAATTTAGGCAAAATAAAACCCTTGAATTGTATTTTTTTCGTTATTCCAACGTATTACCATGATTTATTTTCACTATGTTTGCACATCAAAAGAATAAGCCTTAAAAACTTATTATTGTATTTTCTTGAAAAATGGAACCCCTGCTCTATTATAAGCCAATTTAGCAATAACAAAAATCAGGCTTCCCTTTACTTTTATTGCAGCTTTTTCTACTTATGTAGAAAAAGTGAATAAATAATTCAACAAAACAACTGTTATTATATACGAATTTAAAAAATGAAAAATGACAACCTTATGAGAAAAAACATCCAATTATTTTCGTTATTAACCTTACTGATATTTTTATCATGTAAATCGGAAATCGATTTTCCTGAATCTAATCTTTCCGAAACTCAGAGTCGAACATCGATAAGTGTTTTAGACAAGAATACACCTCCTATAATTCCAGGGCAACTTGTAATCAAACTAAAGAAAAACACAATAACAGAAAACGAACTGTTTGACAACAGTATTATTGCCATGAACAGTGTTCCAGCACCAATGACAATGGCGCTAAGTGAGATAAAAGCCACTAAGATGGAGCGTCTATTCACTCCTGCAGGCAAATTTGAAGGTCGTACACGTCGTTCTGGAATGCACCTGTATATGGTTGTTACATTTGATGAGCAGATAGAAGTTGCTCAAGCAATGGGAACAATGAAAACTGTATATGGTATAGAAAGTATTGAGCCAGTATATGAAATTAAACTGGCAGATACAGGTCAGAAACCCTCGCCATTTCTAACACAACCGTTTTCTCTTAAGAGAGACAACAATATGCCTTTTGACGATCCATACTTGAAAGACCAATGGCATTACAACAATACTGGAGTCGCTCCAGGAGCTAAAGTTGGAGCAGACTTAAATCTTTTTAAATTTGTATAGTAGATGGCGGTTTACTTCTTAGTCATCCTGACTTGAAAGACAACTTATGGGTAAATGAAGCTGAACTTAACGGCACTCCAGGAGAAGATAGTGATGGAAATGGTTTTGTAGATGATATTCATGGATGGTGTTTTGTAAATAACACAGGCGATATACAACCCGACGATTCTTATCATGGGACTCATGTTGGAGGAACTGTAGCAGCACGCAACAATAATGGTATTGGAGTTGCTGGAGTAGCAGGTGGAGATGGTACGCCAAATTCGGGTGCACGTTTAATGTCTGCTGCCATTTTTAGAGATAAAGGTCAGGCTTCTGGAACAAATACTGCTAATGCGATTAAGTATGGTGCAGATAATGGAGCTGTTATTTCTCAAAACTCATGGGGTTGGCCTTATCCAACATCTACAATGCCATCATATACCCGAGCAGCTATAGACTATTTTGTAAAATACGCTGGATGTGACGATGATGGGAATCAACTTGCCGACTCTCCTATGAAGGGAGGAGTTGTTCTTTTTGCTGCTGGTAATAGTGGTCACGATTACTTAAGCCAACCAGCTAGCTACGACCCTGTTGTTGCAGTAACTGCTATGTCAACTAATTTTACCAAGGCATCATATACTGACTATGGATTTTGGGCGGACATTATGGCTCCAGGCGGTGATCAAGATAGGTATGGAACTAAAGCTGGAGTACTAAGTACTACAAACAATAACTATTCATATTACCAAGGAACATCGATGGCTTGTCCTCATGCTTCTGGAGTAGCTGCACTAGTTGTTTCTCGTTTTGGTGGAATGGGATATACCAACGATATGCTTAAAGAACAACTTTATGCATCAATTCTTCCTTTAAACATTGATGAAGAGAATCCTAAATTTGAAGGAAAGTTAGGCGCAGGTTATCTTGATGCTTATGCTGCTGTGCGAAATCAGAATGAAAAGAAAGCGCCAGATGCTCCAACGGTTAATATGGATAAATCTTCAGAAAATGAGCTTAATTCAATTACTATATATTGGGAAGTTCCTAAAGATGAAGATGATGAGCAAGCTTCTTTTTACAAACTCTATTATGCAGATGTAGAATTAACTGAAAGTAATTATATAGAAAAGGGCAGACTTCTAGGTAGTGCAAATGGATTTATCAATGGGCATGGAAAAATAGCTGGAGAAGAGATGCAGTATACTATCTCAAAATTAAAACCAAGCACACAGTACTACTTTGCACTAGTTGCATACGATCGTTGGAAAATAGCCTCAGAGGCTACACTTATTAGTTTAAATACTAAAACAAACGAGGCTCCTAAGATTTTAAACATTCCATCTGAGCCAATTACTATATATAACGCACCTTCTTCTGTTGCTTATTATAATTTAGAGGTGAAAGACCCAGAGGGAGACACTTGGACTTACACTATTGATGGAGATACAGAAGGGGTTACTCATACACGTGAAAGTGGTGAAGACATAATTAAACTAACTATTAGATCAGCACTTAACGTAGGTAATTATAAGTTGAATGTTACTCTTAAAGATAAGTTAGGAGCAGAATCAAAAACTGAAATACCCTTTAGAATTTTAGAGCTTTCGCCTCCTACAAAAACACAGGAATTACTACCTCAGCTATTAGGTGTTGAAAATGGAGATTTTGTAATAGATTTGAACGCATATTTCGAGCAAAAGGAAAAGCTTCCTCTTACATTTACAGCTAAAACTGACAAGGCAGGTATATTAACAGCAAATGTAAACAATGAAGGCACTTTAGCATTAAAAGCTCAAAAGCCGGGTGAAACAAATGTTACAATAGTTGCAAGCAATGGATATAAAACAACTGAAGCAACATTTATGGTACAAGTAACGCAAGATAAAAACAATGCTGTATATTCTGTATGGCCCATACCTGTTATTGATAATTTAAATGCATGGGTAAATGCAAAATATAAAAGCGCCTCTTTTATAATTACAACTCCTAGAGGAGAAGAAGTAATAAATAAAAAAGAAAATGTTGATAATAAAGGTATCGCAACTGTTGATTTAAGCAAATTAGCTCCAGGTACTTATTCATTGAAAATAGAAACTTCTGATGAAACATTTACTCAAACAATTGTAAAACAATAAAAACATTAAATATGTCGAGAAATAATAAACTAACACAACGTAATTTCCGTGCTGTCATTTTAGCCCTACTTATATTATCTCCAACTCTATTACTAGCACAGAGTCGCTCTCTTCAAATATTAGAGGAGAATCCTGATGCACGAAGTATTGCTATGGGAAATATTTCATTGATGAGTACAGACCGTAATTATCTTTACGTAAATCCCTCTTCAATATTTTATAACGCAAGTAAATACAGTGCAAGTCTAAATGGAACTTTTTTTCCGAAAAATGATGATGTATCTGGAAGCTTGTTATATGGCAATGCATCAGCGGCTTATCGTTTTGCAGATAGGCATGCAGCTTTTATCGGCTATCGTTATCTGGGAGGACAAACAATAACTGGTCAAACCGATCAGTACGGAACCTTGGGCGACGATATTAAACCTGTAGATTGGAGTTTTGATATTGGATACTCTTTTAAGATTAACAACAAGCTTTCTGCATTTGCTAGAGGATCTTTTATTCAAAGCAAGCTTGAAGAATCGAATAATACATTCTCGTTTAGTCTTGGAGGAAATTACAGAACCAATTTAAACTTAGGCAATATGGAGTCGCAATTAAATATTGCTGCAAGAGTGTTAGACCTTGGTCCTGCTATCGAAAGTAGCTCAAATTTAAAATATGACCTTCCTACATCGGCTCAAGTAAGTGCCGACTTGTCATTGCCTTTATCTGACATAAATAAGTTGAATATTGCTGTAGGTGGTAGGTATTTCTTACCCACAGATGCAACACTACTAACAATAGGAGCGGGCGCTGAATACACATACAACAATCTAGTATCTGCACGTGCTGGCTACAACTATGGAGAGAATGAAACTAGCAGAACAACACTAGGATTTGGTATTAATATCAAATTTATAAGTATTGACGCAGCTTATTCAATTGCAAATGACAAAGACTTTAATATGTTTCATCTGGGGTTAACTGCACGATTCTAATAAAAGAAAGCAACATTACTTAGTTTAAATAAAAGGGTATCTGTGATTACGGATATCCTTTTATTATTTAGGTTGTGTTTCATCTTAACACTAGGTAATACTATACCAAAGCTTTCATTAATGAAAAGTCATATATCAGTTAACATATTCGCTTTCAGAGATTACTACAAGCTGCTAAAAAAGCTAGATAGCGGAAGACATTTCACTCATTATCATTGAAACAAAAAAAGTGGAGAAACTTAGCTCTCCACTTTTTAAAATATTAACAGCTAATTGATAGAGTTTCTCACAAAGCTAATGCTTTATGAGATTGGCGAAAAACTAAATTATCTTTTACTCAAAAGTCAACACAGCTTTTTCGTTACTCGCTTTAGTCAACACCACAAAGCCATTCTTCATCTCAACAGCTTTTCCATCTACAGAAACAGAAG
>CAJDVE010000050.1_pt1 | contig 11541 bp, 10 predicted proteins | sample 7391271 | NCBI WGS metagenome assembly CAJDVE01 (sample SAMEA7055701, study PRJEB34461) | soil metagenome | biome: terrestrial ecosystem; feature: Peninsula; material: soil | place: Antarctica | collected 2016
GGTATATCTTTGTAGGGTTTAAATCTGTTACCATCCACCAATATGTGTTGAGGTGTGGTTCTTAGTTTTGCAATTGCTCTATGCATTGCTTCAACCGATGCCCACAATATATTTATTTCGTCTATCTCCTGTGGAGTACATAGTGCCACTGCAAAGGCTGTGGCCTCTTTCTCTATGATTTTGCGCAGCTCATTGCGTGTTTTTTCGGATAGTTGTTTCGAATCGTTTAGTGCCTCGCACTTAAAGTTTGGCGGCAATATTACTGCTGCAGCAAATACTGGTCCCGACAAACACCCACGTCCAGCTTCGTCACACCCAACCTCTATTACTCCCTTTTGCATAAACAAAGATAGGGGTGTTTCTTTCTTTATCTTCTTCATAACTCAATCACTACAAAATTATCGGCTGGAGGAAAATCGAGTTTAAACGAGTCGATATCGGCATTGGGGTCACCTAGCAGCTCCTTTAATTGTTCAATCATCTGTTCCATTTCAGTATCCATTTTCTCGTCGCCTTTCATATGTAGAATTTGCATTTTCACCATCAAATCAATTAATGTGTCTTTCAATTCACTTGGAATGGGCAGTGACATTGAGTTTATTTTTGATTGTGCAATACGGCGTGCTATGTTTTCGCTCTTTATGCGGTACTCTTCTTGTAGGTTTGGCCTGCCCGGAATTGAGTCTATGAAATAACTTTCAATATCAAGCTTGTTGTCTTCAAAAGTAATCAATCTGTAAGGAAAAGGATATCCTGCCAAACTACCTGTTTCTATATCATAGACTTTGTTTCCTTTGGGAGAGGTGAGCAATGTAATGTCGTTTGAGTGGAAGTGTCCTGTGAATACAACTTTAAGACCATTGTCTGCAAGTATCTCAGCATTGCTTTTCCAATTATCAATTAAATAGTCTGGCATAAACATGGATTGGTAGGGCATGTGTTCTACCAATCCATGATGCATCATGCCCATCACCAAAATATTTTTTGATTTTGCTTCTTCCAATATTTCGAGCAGCCAACTCATTGTTGTTGGAAGAATTCTTCCGGCCGAAATAGATGTAGTAGTGTTTTCGCTATATTTCCAAAGGGAGCATATATTTGTTCGAATTCTTGTGCCGAAATAGATGAGGTAGATCTTGGTTTATCACCAATATATGCTTTTGCATTCGGAACATTCACATCGTGATTGCCAGGAACAACAAAAATACGTGTCCCGTTTTTTGTTAGAGGTTTAAGCTTTTCTGCAAAATCGAGATGGCTCTCTCGTTCCCCGTGATTAGTTATATCTCCTGCAATGAGTAGAATGTCTGGGCCGTAGGTTTCTAGTTCAGAAATCACTTGAGAGAGCACTTGGTGCAAGTCTTTAACGCTTCTACCTGTTGCAGTTTCGAATCTTTGAAGTGCAGCTCCTTCTTTTGCTAATCTTGGCGACAAATAGTGAGTGTCGCTTATAACTGCAATTTTAAGAGGCTGTTGAGCAAACGAAACCCACGAAAGAAGAATAGAAAGTATGAGTAATATATTGCGCATATGAATAGGTTGAATATGAAATCTTATACAAATATATAGATTTAACTTCACTTTTCACGTAGATGGCAATAAGCAAATAGAAATTAGTGGTCTAGAATATATAGGATTAGGTGTGTAGTATTCGTTCAATTTCATCAATATTAGAGCGAAATGTTTTATCAACCTCCATTAAACCTCTAATGTTATTACAAGCGTGAAGAACAGTTGCGTGATTACGCTTTCCGATGTGCGAGCCAATTTGAGCAAGCGACATCTCGGTAAGTGTTTTAGTAAAATACATAGCTACTTGTCGTGCCTGCACAATTTCGCGTTTCCGCGATCTAGATTGAATAAGGTCTCTCTTAATATTGAAGTAGTCGCAAACAACTTCTTGAATTTTCTGAACAGTAATTTTCTTTATCTCAAACTTAATGCTTTGCTCTATCACTCTGCGAGCAAGGGTAAGGTCAATTTCGGTATCATTTATAATGGAGTGTGCCATTAACGATACTATTATACCTTCTAGGTCGCGCACATTGTCAGTAACATTTTCGGCAATATAGTCAATTACAGATTCAGAAATCTCTAAGCCATCTGCAATAATCTTTTGTTGCAAGATAATTTTTCTCAAATCTTTTTCAGGACGTTCAAGCTGTGTTGTAAGTCCCCATCTAAATCTAGTCAACAAACGTTCTTCTACACCAGCCATAGTTTTTATAAGACCCGACAACTCTTGTATATCATCAATAATAAGAATGTCTACTCCTTGATAAAAGTTGATGAAATCGTTCACAGTATTAAAACGGGTAGCATCTGTATACTGTACTTTAAATAAGTGAGCCGAGAGGTATAAAACTTTCTTTTCAGGAAACTTCTCCATTATTTTAGCACCAATAGCGTGACAAAGATGCGTTTTTCCTACACCCGAAGATCCATGAATGAAAAGAGGATTGAAAGCAGTCTTAGCTGGATTTTCAGCAACGGCTTCTGCCGCAGTACGACCAAGTTTGTTGCTGTTTCCTTCAAAGAAGTTATCAAAACTATATTTGGTGTTTATTTGCGAATCAAATTCCTGTGGCTCTACTCTATTAAAAGGACTCGGTACTTTGTTTGTTTGAGGAACTGATGGTTTAGGAAACGATTGTTTTTTAGACTCACCTCTTATTTCAATTGCCGTATCACTATCAGAGGCCACAACAACTCTGTAGTTTAGAATAGTTTCTTCGCCCATCACACGGTGAAGTGTCCGCTGAATAAGATCGATATACTTTTCTTCTAAGTATTCATAAAAAAACTGACTAGGAACTTGAACTGTAAATATATTATCGCGATAGCTAATAGGTACAATAGGTGCAAACCATGTATTATATGCTGCTTCAGAGATATTATCTTTAATAATTATGAGACAGTTAGTCCATAAACTTCTAAAATCAGTTTTCATTATATATTGAGATGTGTATATTATTGTGTGAGTGATTTTCCTAATTCTTATGCAAATTTTGCCATAATAATCGACAATTCAAAATCTATTCTTCTATTACAAACATGTAAGCTGAACAGTTCTTTAGTAATCAGTGGGCTAATTATATCAGTTTAGCTTACAGGTGGTTGTAACCTTTATCAACTATGCCATTGTTGATTATCAGTGAGTTGCAAACGTTATCAACAATTTATACAGGGCTTTTGATAACTGTTAGTATGTTGTTCGAATACCTTTATAGTCAGCACTTAGGTTGAATTATATTGTAAATCTCTATTTAGAACTATTCTTAATAGAGATTTTTGATGGTGTTGTTTGTGATATATAAATGGTATTTTGCAAATATTCGTAAGTGGTGCATTTACACTCTTCAACTTTAATGTTATTGTTAAAGTTGAAGAGTGTGAGAATGTTTGATAGCCTTATGTAAGGTATGTATACGTTATTTACATCAAGCCTAAACCCGATGAAAAACAAAATCTTTGGTGTTGTATAATAAATTGAGTATTCTTTGATTAGAACAAGCGCAACCTAACGCTAAGATACTTTTCTGGGTTCTTTCTGATATCTTCAAGCATTTATAGTGCTTGTTAAGCTGTCGTGAAGCTGTGTGTCGTTGGTCAGTTTGCCAAGCGAGTTGTCTTTGCTAGTTAAGCTTTCAGATAAGTACTTGAGGTTTACCAATGTTGAGTCTAAAGTATTAAACGTTTTGTTTACATCTAGTTCAGTTAAGTCTTTGCTTACTTGCTTGAAATTGGTAGTAATCTCTGCAAGATTATTGCCAATTGTAGGCATATCTTCTTCAAGATTAGCCATTACTTTCGTTAAGCTATTGCTAGAGGCTTCTAGTTGTTTCATAGTTTTACTCATAGACTCTATAGTGGATAGCCACGAAGGGTCTGTTGCTAAAGTTTGAAGAGCAATAGTCACAGAGTCTAGTCTAGCCATTATAGAGTCTGTTTTAGGTATTACTTTTGCTACACCATCCATCAACCCAACTGCTCTTGTGCCCGCAATAGTGTCTCCAGGTGATAAGTACTCGGTGGTGTATGGATTTACCAATAGGCTAACAGATGACGAGCCTAAGAAATCTGTACTAAACTCAAGCTTACTGCCTTTTTTTACTCTAAACCCCTTGTCGAGTCTTATTTCAACGGCAAGATTCATTGAGTCGTTTTCCATCATGTTTATTGAGTTTATTAAACCCACTTGATAGCCATTTACTAATATAGGAGAGGATATATTAAGATTGAATACATTGTCGAATACTGAGATATAGGTATTTTGCGATTTAAAGATGTTTACACCTTTCAAAAAGTTTATACCAAAATATATCATTACTAGGCTCACTAAAAAAGCAATTCCTATTCTCACATTTTTACTCCAGTTTTTCATAATTTATATTGTGTTTGTGTCTTTACAAGAATGTTTATTTAATTCGTTTCCCATCTTGGAATTCAACTATAAAAGCATCTTTGAATTTTGTTTTTACTTCTCTTAATAATGGCAATAGATCTTTTTCGTTTTCAGAACTACCATAGGTATACTTATATGTGTTGCCATCTTGATAGTACTCTATATTATCTAGTCCTTTAAATGCACGCGATCCAGCGTTGTATTTACGAGGCGAAGTTAGAAATTGTATTCTATATTCAATTTTAGAACTACTTTTGCTTGTCGCAGATTGATATTGATTGTTGTCAGTTGTAACTCCCGAGTCTGTAATTCCTAAAACAGCGTACTTATTTCTTTTGTCGTATTCTTTTTTGTATTGTGTAAACGCATTATAAATAGAATTTACTAAAGCGTTTTGACCTTGTGTACTGTTCAAGAATTTTTCTTCGTCAGGATTACTTATATATCCCAATTCTATAAGAACACTTGGCATTCCAATTTCACGCAACACCAAAAAACCCGCTTGCCTTACATTTCTATTGGTTCTTTTTGCTCCATTCACAAGTTCATGTTGAGTAAGAGTTGCAAAGTTGAGACTCTGCTCTAAAAACTTATTCGACATAAACTCAAATATTATGTACGACTCAGGCTCATTTGGGTTAAAACCTTGATATTTTGTTTCGTAATTATCCTCATATTCAATTACAGAGTTCTCTTTTTTTGCCACCTCTAAATTGTCTTCGCTTCTATGAAGACCTAAAATGTAAGTTTCAACACCTTGAGGCGATTTTCTTCGTCTATCTATTGCATTGCAATGTAGTGAGATGAATAGTTGTCCATTTTCTTTGTGGGCAATTTGCGGACGCTCGATAAGAGGTATAAACTTATCAGTTGAGCGTGTGTATACTACTCTTACATCGCTATGATTGGCGTTGATTTTTTTACCTAGTTTTTTAGCTACACTTAATACTATGTCTTTTTCTTTCGAAATTGCTCCTAATGCTCCTGGATCTTTCCCGCCATGCCCTGGGTCTAGTACAACCGTAAAGGTTTGATTTCTTTGAGCAAAAGAAATTTGAACAAAACCCATGAGAAGAAACGGGATAAGAATAAGTAAGATGTATGTTTTTTCTCGTTTCATGATGTTGTTTGTTTTTACAAAAATAATTATAATATCCGAATAGCTACCTTGATTTGAGTTTAGATATTATAAAAAACTTCATTAGTGTTCATTTTAGCCACTTTATGGAGATAAAAAAAACCGCACTTCCGAGAAGTGCGGTTTTTTGTCTATTATTTTTCTACTTATTAGTTCAATAGCTCGGCCAATTTTTTGTCAAGCTCTTCACCGCGTAAATCTTTAGCTATAATTTTTCCTTCTTTGTCTAGCAATACTGTGTGAGGGATACCTCTAATAGCATATAATCCTACTACTTTGCTTTCCCAAAGTTTAAGGTCAGACATTTGAGGCCAAGTCATTTCTAACTCTTTGATACCTTCAATCCATTTATCTTTATCTTGATCAAGAGATACACCAACTATCTCAAGACCTTTGCCTTTGTATTTGTTATATGCATTTACCACATTTGGCATTTCGGTTCTACAAGGACCACACCAAGCAGCCCAGAAATCTACAAATACATAATTACCTTTACCTACATAGTCAGACAAAGATACAGTTTCGCCCTCAGGAGTTTCCATTGTAAAGTCGATATAGTCTTTACCAATAGCAACTGCTTCTAATGCTTCAAGACGATCAACAATACGTTTCACATTCTTTTTAGCTTTGTACTCTTCACTTGCAATAGCAAGAATTTCTTTTTGTTGCTCAGTTTCAAACATGCCAGATGTAGTCATGAATAAATACTGACCTAATTCGTTGTCAATATTGCTTTTTACGAAATTGTAGTTCAAAACTTTTGCTTCATCTGCAACTTTCTCATAAGACGAGGTTAATTCAGCATCCAGCTCTTCAGTCATAGTTCCATCAGCCTGAGCAGTATTGTATTGCTCTGAAAGTGTACGTATTTTTGCTGTAAGCTCTTTTTGTTTTAAGTCGAATTCGTTGTAAGCATTATTGATAGGCGAGCCAGTAACTTGGAAGCCTGAGTCATATGCCACATTAATTTTACCTGGTTCAACCATTACAAGAGAGCGAGCTTGATTTTGACCTTCTCCTAAAGTAAGGAAACGCAAAACGGGAGTCTCTGCTTCACCTTTAAATTCGAATTTGCCATTTGTAACAATAGTAGAATCTACCGTTACCATTTCATCGTCAGTCATTTCAACAAGACTTATTTGTTGACCTTCATAGCTAGCATCTGTAATTTCTCCATTGATAGTATATTCAGATTTGCTTTGGCAAGCTGCAAAAAGAACAGCAATTGCACTTAAAAATAGAAATTTTTTCATTGTAAACATTTTTATATTAAAAAACTACTGCAAATATAGATATAAATAACATACTGTGGTTAGTTTCTCCCTTGTTTTTAATGACTTTAGCCCTAGATTTTTAAAAATAGTTGATGAAACAGATCTATATCTCTTAAAAAGTAAATCTGCATCACTGTTTCTCTTATTAATAAATAACTTGTATCTTTGAAATAAAAATTTAAACTTATGAGTCATTTAGTTTCTCCCTCTTTGTTATCAGCTGATTTTCTTCACCTTCAGCGCGATGTTGAAATGCTTAATAATAGCGAAGCCGACTGGTTGCATTTAGATGTAATGGACGGTGTGTTTGTTCCAAACATTTCTTTTGGTTTTCCAATTATGAACCTTCTACAAAGCATTACCGATAAACCATTAGATGTACACCTAATGATTGTGCAACCCGAAAAGTTTGTAAATGAAGTAGCTGCTATGGGTGCACATATAATGAATGTGCATTATGAGGCTTGCACACATCTACATAGAGTGGTGCAAGCAATAAAAGCTAAAGGAATGAAAGCTGGTGTAACACTCAATCCGCACACCCCCGTTGCGTTGCTCAGCGATATTATCGAAGAGTTAGACATGGTGTTGCTCATGTCTGTTAATCCGGGTTTTGGAGGTCAGAAGTTTATCAATCATACGCTATCAAAAGTAGAAGAGTTGAAGAATCTTATTATTCAAAAAAAGATAGATACACTCATTCAAGTAGATGGCGGTGTAGATTTGGAAACTGGTAAGCTATTAGTTGATGCTGGAGCAGATGTTTTAGTTGCAGGTAGTTTTGTGTTTTCCTCAGAAAACCCGAAAGAGAGAATACATCAACTTAAAATGTTGTAGAGATGATTTAATTATTAGATGAGATGCTGATCTGTCTATTTTAAAACCGTTTCAGTATAGATTGTTGCGATGGGACAAATACCGTTTTTAAGATTATTAATCCCTACTATAGGTGGTATTCTTTTTTGTAAGTATATCTCTCCATCGATTAATCTGTTTTTTGTTGGGATAATTGGGTTAACTATACTACTCATCTCTTTTTTTACATCTAAACAGAAAGTGTATGCTTTTCGTTGGCTGTTTGGTTTAGGCTTAATGCTTTTTTTATTTTCTCTCTCAACACAATATTATCAATATCGTGCCGAACAAGTTTCTTATAATTTTCCTGAAGAAAAAACCTCTTATATTGGTAATGTAGTAGATTTGCCCCAACAGAAACCGCGTTCTATCGCTTGCGAAGTACAGTTGACCTATCCAGTTGATAAGAAAGTTTTGCTGTATCTTGAGCCAGACTCTAGTAGTCAGCATCTTAATCCTGGCGACGAGTTATTAATATGGGCTCACATACAACCTTTCAAAAATATTGGAAATCCTGACGAGTTTGATTATAAAGGATTTATGCACAACAAGGGCTTTTCGGGAAGTGCTTACATAAGTGCTCTGAATTGGGCAAAAACAGGTAGATGCAGCAACTCTATTGTTTCTAAAGCGCTTCGTGTGAGAACTAGAGTTTTAGGACTCTACAAAAGTTTTGACCTTGATGAGGATGCCTACTCATTCATTTCGGCAATAACTTTAGGCTACAAAGCAGACTTGTCTGACAGTTTAAAAGATGCCTTTCGTGCCTCTGGCACATCTCATGTGTTGGCAGTAAGTGGATTGCATGTTGGTATTATCTATATTATCATTATCTCCTTTTTTTCTTTTTTGGGCAGGCGTGGCAAAACATTTGTTTTAAAGCAGGTATTTGTTTTGCTTTGTTTGTGGGGATATGTTTTCGTTACAGGTATGCCTGTTTCTGTTATTAGAGCAGCTATTATGTTATCTCTTGTTTCTTTTGGAAGCATAATTAATAGGGAAGGTCTTACTTACAACACACTTGCAGTTGCTGCATTTATCCTACTTATTATCAACCCGTTTTATCTTTTCGATGTTGGTTTTCAATTGAGTTTTGTAGCTGTTCTTTCAATTTTGTTTTTTCAGCCAAAACTGTCAAAGCTATATATCCCAAAAACTAAAGCAATTGATTATGCTTGGAGTCTTTTCACAGTGTCTTTGGCAGCACAGTTGGGCGTGTTTCCATTGGTGCTCTATTATTTCGGCACTTTCCCCACCTATTTCTTTATAACCAATCTGTTGGTGTTGCCTTTTATTGCGATTATCATCTATTCTGCTGTTTTACTCACCTTCTTATCTTTACTCTCATTTCTAAACCTTGGTTTCATACAGATTCTATATAATGTGGTAGTTGTTTTTATACAGTTTCTAATCAGGGTAGTTTTGCAAATAGTCTATTTTTTCGAATCTTTGCCCTTTTCAGTATTAGAAGGATTTCATATTTCTGCACTTCAGGTGTTTTTAATTTTCGCAATAATAATCTCTCTTTCACTGTTTGTGTTGCATAAACATACTAGCCAACTGATTGCTTTGCTTGCAACCATAGCACTATTATTATTTACCCACTCTTTCAGATACTTAAAGGAACCAGTTAATCAGTTCTTTGTTTACAATAGTTACAGTGCAATAGATATGGGGTATATAATAGATGGGCAAAAGATAGCTTTGCCAATAACAACTAATCAAATTATAGCTCACCCCACAGCAACGATTGTTTTACTTACCGAAAACAGTTTTAAAACTAAAGTAAGCAATCAAGTATTGCTTGTAGATTTTCTTATTTTGGCATCTGACAATAGCTTTTCGGTTACAGAACTAACTACTTTCTTCCAACCAAAAGAGATAGTTATAGACGCTTCAATAGGTAGATACAGTGCTGTGAAAATGAAAGCAGAATGCGATAAACTGAATATTGCTTTTTATGATATATCTAATTCGGGTGCATTCTTGGTAAATTTTTAGTATTTTTGCATCTTGTCAAATAATTAAATCAACTATAATAGAGAATAATAGACTTAATGAATACACCCTTATCACTTACTCCATTAATTGGAGAGAATCAAATACAACAAACAAAAAAACAGATTGAAAAAGCGCAGAAAATTGTTCTAGTTACTCATCTTTCTCCCGATGGAGATGCTATGGGCTCATCGCTTGGGCTGTATCATTACTTCCAAAGCATGGGTAAAGACGTAAGAGTGGTAGTGCCAAATGCATTTCCATACTTTCTTAAGTGGATGGACGGAATAAAAGATGTTGTGATTAATACATATATACCCTCCGTAGCTGAAGCTTTGATTAGAAATGCAGATTTGATTTTTTGTTTAGATTTTAATACACTCAAGCGCATTGGTCCTTTAGGAGAGTTAGTTGAGCAATCGGCTGCAAAAAAAATACTTGTAGATCATCACCTCGATCCCGATGAGGATTTTGATGTTGTTATATCCTATCCAAAGATATCGTCTACCTGCGAAATTGTTTTTAGGCTTATGACTCAGCTGGGCGGTTTCGATAAAATATCGCCTACAGTTGCCGAATGTATCTATACGGGAATGATGACAGATACTGGTGGATTTACATATAACTCTAACGACCCCGAGATATTCGAAATTATAAGCTTGTTGCTCAAAAAAGGGGTAGACCGAGACCTTATATATAGGAATGTATTTAATAACTATAGCGACCAACGCTTTAGATTGCTCGGTTTTACATTGGCAGAGCGAATGAAAATATATCCCGAGCACAATGCTTCGCTTTTATACCTAACATTAGAAGATCAAAAACAATTTAATCTCACAAAAGGCGATACAGAGGGCTTTGTAAACTATCCACTCAGTATAAAAGGTGTTTTGTTCTCTGTTTTTATTAGAGAGGACAATGAGCTCATAAAAATATCACTTCGCTCACAAGGCGACTTCCCTTGCAACGAGTTTGCTGCCGACTATTACAATGGTGGAGGCCATCTTAATGCATCGGGCGGCGAATTCTATGGAGACATAGAAGATGCTATTTCGCTCTTTGAAGAGGGCTTGGAGAAATACGCTGATTTGTTGCAAAAATCAACTATTTAGCAATACAACCTCTATTTTAAGATTAGATAATAGATTAAGGACAACTAAAACAGTGCCAAATTAAAGTGGAATGATTAATTTTGCGTTTGATTTAGTGCAAACTATAGATTATAAATTATATACAAAGAAATGAAGAAAATTATTATAGCCTTTCTTATAAGTGTTGTTGCAATAGGTATACTCTCTTCTTGCAATAAAAGTAGAACATATGCTCAACGTTTAGGTGATGAGAGAAAAGCGATTGAGCGCTTTATGGATAAAAACAATTTGAAAGTATTGAATGAATATCCTCAGGATAGCATTTTTAAATCAAACGAATTCTACTTCGATTCATCTACAGGCGTATATTACAATGTAATTGAGAAGGGTAGTGCTAGAAGAATAAAAAATGGAGAGGAGTTTTATATCCGCTTCAAAGGTCTTAAATATATTTCTGGAGAGGACACAACAACTTATTCCAATATAACTAGCTTGCAACCAGAAGTATTGGTCTATGGTAATTCTTCAACTTATGCTTCATCAGCTTGGGTAACACCTATGAAGAATATAGGCGACCGTTCGAAAGTGAAAATGATTGTGCCTTTTAATATGGGACTCTCAAGCGACAATCAAGCATATAGAACCGCTTATTATGAAGAAATAGATTATCGATTCGAAAATTAATATACTAAAAACCGCAAATCAATGTCATTAATAAAATCAATATCAGGTATTCGTGGAACAATAGGAGGTAGGGTAGGAGATGCTCTTACACCTCTT
>CAJDVE010000069.1_pt1 | contig 11534 bp, 12 predicted proteins | sample 7391271 | NCBI WGS metagenome assembly CAJDVE01 (sample SAMEA7055701, study PRJEB34461) | soil metagenome | biome: terrestrial ecosystem; feature: Peninsula; material: soil | place: Antarctica | collected 2016
CCTTTTTGTTTTATCTTTGTGGGCATAATCTTTTATTTAATACATAAAGCTATGTCAAAACCTGATATCTTAAAACCCGAAGCAGCCTATATCTCTGTAAAGGATTGGGCTTTGGAGGATAGACCACGTGAGAAATTAATGATGAAGGGAGCAGCGGCACTGTCCGACTCCGAGTTATTGGCAATTCTTATTGGCTCTGGCACAAGAGAGAAATCGGCAGTGGATGTTTGTATGGAGATACTTGCCAATGCTGCAAACGATTTGAATAAATTGGCAAGGTACACTGTTAGCGATTTGACACAGTTTAAAGGAATTGGTCCGGCTAAAGCAATTACAATTGTAGCTGCATTGGAGCTTGGACGAAGGCGTAAAAACACAGGCGCTAAGGAGATAAAAAAGATAACTTCGTCACGCGATGCTTATCAGGTTTTATATCCTAAATTAAGTGATTTGAATCACGAAGAGATTTGGGCACTCTTTCTTAATAGATCGAATAGGGTAGAGAGCATAATGCGTGTAAGTGAAGGAGGAATAAGCTCAACGGTTCTCGATGTTCGATTAGTACTGCGAGAAGCGCTTAATAGATATGCATCGGGTATTATTTTGGGGCACAATCACCCAACAAACAACTGTATGCCAAGCGAGCAGGATATAAGAATTACAGCAAAGCTGAAAGAGGCTGCAAGAATAATGGATGTGAGTTTACTAGACCATTTGATTCTGTGTGGCGATAGATATTACAGTTTTGCAGACGAAAACATGATGTAGTTTAAACAAATTATATTGTGTAGTGGTTAATTATAAAACAGATAAATAAAAAAAGATATGAGTTCAAATATACAAGATTTACAAGAAGAGATACTGGTAATGATACGAACTGTTTACGATCCAGAGATACCAGTAAACATATACGATTTAGGTTTGATTTACGATATAGACATTCACGACAACAACGATGTGACTATTGAGATGACACTCACTTCGCCTCATTGTCCTGCTGTAGACTACATTGTAGGAGATTTGAAAATGAAGGTGGAAGCTGTAGAAGGTGTCAACAAAGTGAATATTAAGAGGCTATGCTAGAATTAGGCCTGTTGTAAAAAACAAATAGTAAACAGAGACGTAAGATATAGCTGTTTTAAATAACTTATTGCTTATTAGAGCAGTGATCATAATCTTCATATAACAAACAGGTTTTGAGAAATAAAACATACTTTTTGTCAGATGCTCATCTGGGCTCTGTCTCGCATGACAACTCTATTGATATAGAGCGTAAAATGTGTAGATGGTTTGACACCGTGAAACACGATGCGAAAGAGATATACCTCATGGGCGATATTTTTGACTATTGGTTCGAATACAAAAATGTTGTCCCAAGAGGCTTTACGCGTGTTTTGGGAAAACTCTCAGAACTAACAGATTCGGGCATTCCTATCTATTTTTTTATAGGCAATCACGATATTTGGTTGACAGACTACCTGTCGACCGAGTGTGGATTGATTGTAAAGAAAGAGCCTGTTGTGAAAACACTCAACGGCAAAGTCTTTTTCTTGGCTCATGGCGATGGATTGGGTGATGAGTCGTGGTCGTTTAGGTTTGTTCGTAAAATATACCACAATAAGTTTCTTCGTTTTCTTTATGCGGCTATACATCCGCGATGGACAATGGCCTTTGCAAGCAAATGGTCTGATTATAGTAGGATGACCGGAGAGATTGCCCCTTATATGGGCGAAGAAAAAGAGCACCTCATTCAATTTGCTAAAGAGAAATTGCAAGACTCACCAGAAATCAACTACTTTATCTTTGGTCACAGGCATATTATGCTGAATCTCCCATTAAAAGAAGATTCAAACATTGTAATATTGGGAGATTGGTTGACTTATTTCTCTTATGCCGTGTTTGATGGCCTATAATCCAAATCAAGGATATCTCGCAAAGGCGCTAAGACACAAAGGAATAATGTCTGAAATATACGATTGAAGAATGGGCTTTATTTTATGTGTCAAAAGTGTCAACCTATTTCAGGACAAGACATTAGCTTTTAACTTTCAACTTTCAATTATTAACTATCAACTCCTCATTCAACTGGCTATAAAACTCCCAAATAACAATACCTGTAGCTACAGCAATATTAAGCGAGTGTTTTGTGCCATACTGCGGTATTTCTATACAACCGTGCGATGCGTCAATAACTGATTGTTGCACTCCATGCACTTCGTGGCCCAATACTATGGCATATTTCTTATCCGTATCTAAAGATAAGTCGGATAGCGATGTGCTATTCTCGGCTTGCTCAATAGCGTAAACTGTATAACCATCTGCTTTTAACTCATTTACTGCATCAATGGTCTCATCAAAATGCCGCCACGCAACCGAATCTTCTGCGCCCAGCGCCGTTTTGTGAATATCTACATGGGGTGGTTGGGCAGTAATGCCACACAGCAGTATCTCATCTACTCTAAAAGCATCGCTAGTTCTAAATACCGATCCAACATTGTTGAGGCTCCTTATATTGTCAAGCACAACGGTTAGTCCTATCTTCTTTGCCTCTTTAAATGCTTCAATGTCTATTCTATTTAGCTCTTCTACTTTTAGTTTTCTTCTCTTTATCATTGTTTCTTGCTCTGTTTCTTTTCTGGATTCAATATTGCTCTCACCACAAACCATGCATGGTGTAAAATGGTTGAAACGTTTCCGTAATGTTTAGCCATTATTTGGTAACGCTCTTTTAGCGATGCTTTGCGGTTGGCAGTTGTGACACCCTCGTTCAGGTATTTTATCATTACTAGATGTGTATTGACAATAGATTTGCTCTCTTTCATCAGTCTTATACACCAATCAACATCCGATGAGTATCGATACGTTATGTCATACGGCTCGAAGAGGCTTCGCTTGGTAATAAATGCTTGGTGACACACTAGCATTCCCTGCTTAAAGCTCTGCCAATGCAATCTTTCGGGAGCTCTCAATCTACGTTTGTGCAAAACAGTACCCTCATTATCCACAATCACCGTCTCACCATAAAGTATGTCTGGTTGTTGATATTGGCGTGAAATCGAAATCAACTTCTCAACTGTAGTGTTTTCATAAAAAGCATCACCAGCATTGAGATAGCAGATATACTGCCCTTTGGCCATTGCTGTGGCTTTGTTCATGGCGTCGTATATGCCTTTATCATCTTCGCTAATCCATCGGGTGTTTTCTGTTGCGTGTTTTTTTATCAACTCCACTGTTCCATCCGTAGAGTTGCCATCCACAATAATATGCTCAATATTCTTATAAGTCTGCTCCTGTACACTCTTGAGCGTTCTCAATAATGTATGCTGTGCATTGTATGTTACAGTTATTACAGTAAATAGATTCATGGCAAAATTACTCTTTATAATAAATATCTGTATATTTTTTTGCAATAGTTGTTTATGGTCAATCATTTCCGGAATGCCTCCAATATTGAAGCCTACACAAGGTGTGCCACAAGCCATCGATTCCATTATGGTGTTGGGCAGGTTCTCTTGCAACGAAGGGGTTACAAACAAATCGGCTGCATTATACAGATTGGGCATCTCGTTCATGCTAACATACCCCACACTAATAGCGGGTAGGGCTAGTTGCTGTACTATCTCGTTGCTATTGCCTCCAGCAATTAGGAACATACAGTTGTTGCCTTTTTGTTGTGCAATTATCTTCGATGCTTCTATTAAATAGTCTATTCCTTTTCTTTTGTCGGATACTTTTGCTGCAGCAAACAGAATAATCTTCTTGTTGAGAGGAAGATTCATCAGTTTTCTCACTGCAACCTTATCTTTGGGGCTGTACACTTCTGTATTGATAGGATTGGCTATGGCACTCACTTTGTGGCCATTTGTAAGTCTACTTTTCACAGCCAACTCCTTCAACCAATTGCTGCAAGCAACAAAATGGATATTGCCAAGCGAATAGGCAGCCTGTTTTCGCAAATAAGTAGAGTAGGAGATGTCGTTTTTAGTTGGACTGTTTAGGTAAGGGCATAATCCACAGCCCGTTTCAAATTGTTTGCAATCTCTTGCATGGTGACAAATGCCAGTGAATGGCCACATGTCGTGCATTGTCCAAACTATCTTTTTACCACTAGCCACTATTTTACCAATCTCTCTTACCGAAAGCATTCCTTGGTTTATCCAATGCAGATGAATAATATCGGCTTCCTTAAATGCAGGGTGGTTGGTTATCGAAACTCCCGTATTGGCAATAGATATATCGAACAGGTTCTTTTTAGAAAAGTTGTTATGAATGAATATAGCACCTCTTTCTGCTGCAAAGCGACCTTTGTTGAGCAGGCCGTTTCCCACCTCAATTACTTTGGGGTTGTCAGATTTCTTGTCGATTGTTAACATACTCGTTGCAACACCATTTTTGTTTAGTGCCTCCAAAAGTCTGTAAGCTGCTATGGCAGCTCCACCTTGTTGGTCGTGTGTGCTTACAATTAATACATTCATTTTGTTGTTACTCTATATTTCTGTTACGAAAAATCGCCTTTTGCCATTCTCTGAAGTCTTCGCTTTGCTTTAGCCCAAAAAGAGTTGGTTCTTCTATAAAACTCTTCAAACTGTCTACGCGCCTCTACACTCTCTTGTATCATCTGGGGCTTTACAAGTTCTAATTCTTTATTATATAAATCCATATTATAGAAGTCTTGCGAACCGCTATGCTGGCCACTTCCATCAAAGCCAATATTGTAGATAAGCGTTTTGCCTGTATTGAGCGATAGCTTATTGGCAAGAAACAGCGAGGCATTCCAACGAATAGCCCACGAGTTATTTTTGCCATCTATTTGTCTCCTTAGCATTTTGGTGTAAGGATATTTTCCATTGAAATCGAAACTCTTCGATAGTTTTTTCTCTTTTATCTCCGCCAATAGCTTTTCGCCATTGGGTCTGAATAGTTTCCACGAATCACGCCAAGTAGCCCATCCTGTGCTACCCACCCATTTTATGAAAAAAGTATCAGGCAGGTTCATTCCAGCATAGCAGAAAGAGTGTATGTGTGCCACTTCATCTACATCTTCATACATATTTAGCGCCTTGTTCATAAATGTAAGAAAAGACGCTGCAGTAATCAAATCGTCTTCCAATACAATCACTTTTCCGTATTTTTCAACAATGGTTGTTACTCCATTTATAACATTGGCTGCCAATCCAAAGTTTACGGGTCGTTTATAAACGGTTACCTTTTTAAAACCAGTTGTATTGTCCAGTATCTTGCGTGTTTCTTCAACAAGTTTTTCATCTTCGAAATCTTTGCCACCATCCGAAAATATGAACAGTTCGCTCTGCTGGCTCAAATCGTTTTTTTGTAGCGCAGTTATCACTTGTTGAGTATGCCACGGCCTGTTGTAGGTAAACAGTATAATGGGTGAAAGTTCTTTTCTAATCATAAGATGGAGTTTTAGTTTTACAAATTTACATAATTAATCATTTATTCAAGAGAGAAATGGAGGAAATGAGAGGTCAATTGAAAATTGATAATTGAAAGTTGAGAATGCCGAGTTTTTTGGCTCGGGGGTGTATGCTGAACGTCGTATTTAAAAAACATGCTGTCGATGAGGTTTTTTTTGCTTGGTTTTATTGGTTCATTTTTTATAATTGTGTGGTTGACAATTGTATTCAAAGACATTTGTTATATTGTAGCACCCTTCACTTGGGGCAGGTTTTTTTTGATATAGTGAATGAGATGATATGAGAAATGTGATATATGTTTATTGTAGTGCCTAAAAACAAAAAATGGCCGACACTATACGTGTCCGCCATTTTCAATTTTCAACCTTCAATTAATTAACCGTAGATAATATTTCCATCATCATCTATGTTGTCATCTGGTCCGCTAGCATACTGTTTCATAGCTCTAAGGCTCATTCCCATGCTAGAGAAGCCACCATCGTTGTAAAGGTTTTGCATAGTAACTTTGCGTGTTAAGTCTGAGAACATCGCAATACAGTAGTCAGCACAATCATCAGCATCGGCATTACCAATTGGAGACATGCGCTCTGCAAAGTCTAAGAGATCGTCTACTCCCTTTATACCACTTCCGGCGGTAGTCATTGTTGGCGATTGGGAGATAGTATTTATTCTAACACCTTTCTCACGACCATAAATATAACCAAAACTACGCGTTATAGACTCTAGCAATGCCTTAGCATCGGCCATATCGTTATAACCCGTAAATACACGTTGTGCTGCAATAAAAGTAAGAGCCAATACAGATCCACCTTCAGAGATAGCATCCATTTTCTTAGCTGTTTGCAACATTTTGTGAAATGAAACAGCAGATATGTCCAATGTTTTGTCCAATAGGTTGTAATCCAAGTCGTCGTAAGTTTTTTTCTTACGCACATTAGGCGACATACCAATTGAGTGCAATACAAAGTCAATTTTACCTCCCAATATCTCCATCGATTTAGAAAATACCATCTCCAAATCTTCAACGTTGGTTGCATCGGCAGGCAATATTTCAGCATTTAACTTCTTGCCAAGTTCGTTTGTATCGCCCATCCTCACTGCTACAGGAGTGTTAGAAAGAGTAATTATAGCACCTTCCTCTACAGCTCGCTCGGCTACTTTCCATGCGATAGACATATCGTTGAGTGCACCAAAAACGATACCTCTTTTTCCTTTTAATAAGTTGTATTTCATCTTTAAAATATATTATGTTGATTATTTGTATTCTTGTTTCTTGCACAAAAGTAATACAAATGTGCAATTGATAAACACTTTTAGTCAATATTAGTTTACTTATTTATTGTTTTTCTATTGTTGGATGATGAATTGATGTTAATAGAACGCTCTTATTGAAACAATTGTTGTTTCAGTTGTTGTATAATTAAACAGAATGCAATTTAGAAAAAAAATATCTTACTTATGATTATTACTTACATCTATCATAGTTGTTGTGCTATAGAATTTAGCAAGTTCTCTGTAATTATCGATTATTACATCGACCCCGTAAAAGAAGGAGAAGAGGTTGGATGGGTGGAGAAAAATCTTCTCCAAAATGATAAACCACTCTATGTGCTTTGTACTCACTCTCATTCCGATCATTTTAATGAAGAGGTGTTATCTTGGGATGCCAAAAAAGACAATATTACCTATATATTTTCGAAAGAGGTGGCCGAGACCTTAAAAGACAACCCTTTGCTTAAAGATGAAAAGATAATCTATCTTGATAAGTTTGAAGAGTACAAAGATAAAAATATAAAAGTGCAAGCTTTTGGCTCAACCGATGAAGGCAGTAGCTTTTACATGGAGCACGAAAGAAAAAAAATATTTCACGCTGGCGACTTAAACAATTGGCACTGGAACGAAGAAGTGCCCAGAGATGAGGCTTTTGTTTTCGAAAATCAGTATATTTGCGAACTAGAGCTATTGTCGGAGCAGGTAAAGAAAGTGGATATTGCCATGTTTCCTCTCGATCCTCGATTGGGGAAAGACTTTATGCGTGGAGGAGAGCAATTTGTGAATAAAATAAAGACAGAAAACTTCCTGCCACTTCACTTTGGCGATAATTATGAGCTAATACAGCAGTTTGAACCTATTGCTAATAAGGCTAAAACTAAACTTTTGAAGTTGGAACATAAGGCGCAATCTTTTAAATTGTAGTTCCTTTTTGCAATAAGAGGGCAAATGCTATTAAAGCGCAGTTATTGAGATTGTTAGAGTGATTCTTTGTGAAAAGCCTTAGTGACAGTGCTCATTAAGCAGAGTAGAAGTATTACGCTTTTACAAAAAAAAGATTATAAATTCATTAGAAATAAATTATTAAAACAAAACAGATATGGAAATTAAAAGCAGATTTGATCATTACAACATAAACGTAGTAGACCTTCAAAAAAGTTTAGACTTCTACGAAAAAGCATTAGGTTTGAAAGAGGTGAGAAGAAAAGATGCTTCGGATGGTTCTTTTACATTGGTTTATATTGGCGAAGAAACAACAGGTTTTACCCTAGAGCTCACTTGGTTGAGAGATTGGGACAGACCCTACAACCTTGGCGATAATGAGCAACACCTATGTATGCGTGTAGAAAACGATTACGACGAAATACGTGCGTATCACAAAAAGAATGGCTGGGTTTGTTATGAAAACGAGGCTATGGGACTTTATTTTATAAACGATCCCGATGGATATTGGATAGAAATACTACCTTTGAAGCGATAATAAAATTTAGTGTTGAGAAGAGAAGAAATAGCATGAACTACTTTAACTATAAACGGCGCGAGGCGCACAAAGTGCAGATAGGCAACATAGCTCTGGGAAGTGATTATCCGGTACTAGTGCAAACAATGACAAGCACCGACACCCTCGATACTGAGGCTAGTGTGGCACAATGTGAAAGAATTATTGAAGCGGGTGGCGAGTTAATCAGACTGACAGCTCAAGGAGTAAAACACTCAGAAAACCTGGAACATATTCATAAAGCCCTGCGCCATAAAGGTTATAATGTACCCTTATCTGCCGATATTCACTTCAATCCCAAAGCTGCTATTGCTGCTGCCAAATATGTAGAAAAAGTACGTATCAATCCAGGCAACTTTGCAACTGTTTCAAGAGCCTCAGATGCTGTAGAATATACCGATGAGGAGTTTGCTCAAGAATTAAAGAAGATTGAAGAGCGTTTCGTGCCATTTCTCAATATATGCAAAGAACATGGCACCGCTGTGCGCATTGGTGTTAATCATGGTTCGCTGTCGGAGCGTATTATGAGTCGCTACGGCGACACCCCCGAAGGCATGGTAGAATCGTGTCTCGAATACCTTCGCATAGCATTGGCACATGATTTCACTGATATTGTTATCTCTCTCAAATCGTCCAACACGCTATTGATGACCAAATCGGTGCGACTGCTCATAGACCGCATGGATGCTGAAGATATGCATTTTCCGCTACACTTAGGCGTTACCGAAGCAGGGGGAGGAGAAGATGGGCGCATCAAATCGGCAGTAGGCATTGGAGCGCTCCTCTCAGACGGCATTGGCGATACAATTCGCGTATCACTTAGCGAAGACCCTGAGTGTGAACTGCCTGTTGCTCACAAGTTAATCAACTATGTTGCCCTTCGTCAAAATCACGCACCTATAGAAGCTGAGGCAAGTAGCAAATTTTCGTTTTACTCAACAGATAAGCGCACTACTCACCAAGTAAGAAATATTGGTGGCGATAGCTTGCCTGTAGTTATTACAGATAGAACCAAAAACAATGGCTCAGCCATCAATCCCCACTTTATACCCGATTATGTGTATGTAGGGAGTGCTATTCCTGTAGATATGCCAAAGGGCATGAAACTTATTCTCGATTATCAATCGTGGACAGACCAAATAGATCAATATCCACTCTTCACTGTTGAGGAGTTAGATGCACTAGAAGCTTGCTCTAGTAAGTTGAAGTTTTTGAAGCTCTCATATCCAGATTTGTCAAAACACAATTTAATTGATCAGTTAGGCTCGCTCACCAACACAGTTATCCTCCTCACCACCTCTCACACCAATGGAGTGGGAGAGCAGCGTGCATTTATGCATCAGTTGTTGAATGCCGATTGTACTATACCCGTAGTGCTGCATCGCGCCTATAGCGAAAATGAGGCAGAAGATTTGCAAGTAAAAGCAAGCGTGGATTTTGGTGCAGTGCTATTAGATGGTTTTGGTAACGGTATTATGCTCTCAAACGAGGGTGCTATTCCTGCCACAGATGTAGATGGCTATATGTTTGGCATATTGCAAGCTGCAAGGGTAAGAACTAGCAAAACAGAGTTTATCTCTTGTCCTGGTTGTGGACGCACATTGTTTAACTTGCAAGATACTGTGGCAAAGATAAAAGAGTCGTTCTCGCACCTCAAAACACTAAAAATTGGCGTGATGGGTTGCATAGTTAATGGTCCTGGCGAGATGGCCGATGCCGATTATGGATATGTAGGAGCTGCACCAGGCAAAATATCGTTGTATAAAAAGAAAGAGTGTATAGAGAAAAATATTCCAGAAGCCGAAGCAGTTGATAAATTAATTGCCTTAATTAAAGAACATGGCGATTGGGTAGACCCTTAAAACTATCGTAACGCAGCCCATAAAGTCGATTTTGGCTTGAAATGGGTGTTTTTTATATTTTTTACTACATACATAGCCAAAATATTTTGTAGTTATTAAAAAATGTAGTAATATTGCACCCGCTTACGATAACGAACTATCGTTTCAGGTCCCATAGCTCAGTTGGTTAGAGCACCTGACTCATAATCAGGGGGTCACAGGATCATGCCCTGTTGGGACCACGCAAAAACAACCTTTATTATGTTCTTAAAAGCATAGTAGAGGTTTTTTTATATATTTTGAAATGATGGAGGGTTGTTATTGAGCACCTGACTCTCCCGATAGAGTAAAATGGTTGGTTGTTATATCCTTCATAGTGAGAAACTGAATAAATTCTACATTGGAGCAACGCAGGACGATATATCTTCACGTATTCAAAAACACAATGAGGGTTTTTATGGAAAGCATCGTTTTACGGCTAAAGCTAGTGATTGGAAGTTGTTTTTATTTATAGAAACTTTAAATTATTCACATGCTATGCGTGTTGAGAAGAAGGTGAAGTCTATGAAATCTACCGTTTATTTAAGACATTTACTTGCTTATCCTGAGTTAGTTGAGAAGCTGCTTTTTAAAACTCTACCGTAACACCTGACTCTCCCGATAGCTATCGGGACAGGGTTCCGATAACTATCGGAAAGGATCATGCCCTGTTGGGACCACGCAAAAACAACCTTTATTATGTTTTCAATAACATAGTGAAGGTTTTTTTGTATCAAAAATGCTGGTTTTACTTTGCCATTTTTTGACGGTTTAAAGTTACTAATTACAAAAAGGTTGGTTCAGTTCCTAACCATGCTTTTCTCCTTTGGGAAAAGGTTGGTTTACTTTTTAAACCTATAATTCCACTTCTAGAAAAGCTCGGTCTAGTTTCTAAACATGCTTTTTTCCAACCAACAATCGATGTTTGCGTAAAAAATCAAAGAACTTGTCTCTACCTAAGCTCTGTTCTGGCGGAAGTCGTGGCTCTAGTTTTCCTAAAAGATTCCTTACTACCTAGTTTGGGCATTAATGTTCTCTCTTTCTTAATTAACTGTAGAAGTGTCTCTTCTTCTTCTTCTTCTTTGTAATTATATTTCTTTTTTAATTCTGATTGACTAATATCCGTGGTCAAATACTCTTGTAAAATCTGATAAGCTAATTCGTCCGAAAATCTGTTTACATTTGTCTTCATTGTCCTGAATTTAATTTACTTTTTATGTAACCCTATTTCAGAACTAGAGAGGGCAAACCCCAATCAGGATTTGCCCTCTTACTCTTCTTCTCTTTAGCCTTTACTCCTCACCAAATTACTCTCTCCAATCAATAAGCTTTGATGGGTAGTATTTTATCCCTTCGCTACGTAAGTAAGGTGCTTGGTTTGCAAGGCGTGTTTTGTAACTCTCCCAATCGCGGTTTTCTTGTATAGACCAACCCAACTCTGCATAGCCT
>CAJDVE010000037.1_pt2 | contig 11326 bp, 7 predicted proteins | sample 7391271 | NCBI WGS metagenome assembly CAJDVE01 (sample SAMEA7055701, study PRJEB34461) | soil metagenome | biome: terrestrial ecosystem; feature: Peninsula; material: soil | place: Antarctica | collected 2016
AAGGGGTTCAGGCCTATAAACAACACTATCGTTCATAACCTGTACCCACTGAACATCTTTTTCAACAGAGTTTGAATCATAGCCCAACTCTTTGAGTATCTTTTTATTCATACTCCAAACACCATTCTTTATTGTAGGCATCTTAGAGAGAGTAGAGTCAACTCTACAATCTTCTGCAACCAAGTGAGTAGTTCTCACATATGTTTGTTCTGCAATATTTTTAAAAACCATACCTGCCATACCACCCCCTGAGGGTATTCCTTTTGGTTTACGTATACCTACAAAACAAGTGTACTTGGGCTCATCTGCAGGGAAATACCCACAAAACGAAACAAAGTGACCACTATAACTTCCGCCAGAAGCTATTTGAGCTGTTCCAGTTTTACCCGCAATAGGAAAGAAGTCTGACTTCACAACTTTTGCTGTACCTCTTTCTATTACACCAAGCAACATTTCGTGTATTAAATCTATGTTCTTTTGCGATGCTATAGATGAGTTTACAACCTCTGCCTCAACGCTTTTAGTAAGCTTACCATCTTTATAAAACTCTTTTGCAATAAAAGGTTTCAGCATTTTGCCTTTATTCGCCAAGGCATTGTAAAACATCAATATATAGATAGGTGGCACTTGTGTTTCATATCCAAAAGACATCCACGCAAGTGTTGTTTTCGACCAAGGATTCGCCTTATCGTTAGGGTGACGTATTTGCGATGTACCCTCAATTCCTCGTAAAGGAACATCCCAATTAAAACTTTTGGTCATACCCATTTTTTCTATACGCTCTGTAAACTTTTTGGGATTATCTTCATATGCTTTTAATACAATTTTGGTCATTACAATATTCGACGACACCTCTATACCCTCTTGCACTGTTAGGTAACCTCTATCTTCACCACGCGTCCAATAATGATCGCGTACCACACGACGATTATGGGTGTACAGTCCAGTACCTACATGAAACGAATCAGTAGGATTTATCCCTCCATCTTCAAGTGCTGCAAGCACAGTTATGGGTTTGAAGGTAGAACCAGGCTCGTTCATGTATGAAAACACATTCGGATTTCCCTCAGCATACACTCCTGTTCTTATTCTATCTAGATTTACAATGGCCTTTATCTCTCCAGTTTTCACCTCCATTATTACAGCACAGCCAGACTCGGCATCTATCTCAACAAGTTTATTACGCAAAGCCCTTTCAGATATATCTTGAATATCTGCATCAAGTGTAGTCACAATATCGTAACCATCCTCTGCTGGTATCTCTACAACATCCATCCATCTGCCTTGTATTTTCTGACGATTCTTTACTCCTGGAACTCCGCTTAATAATGAGTCAAATTTCAACTCAATACCACTAGATCCTCCTTTTTCCATCTCCCTATATATACTACCTACAGTTCTTGAAGCTAAAGATCCAAATGGCTTTTTGCGTGAGTTTTTTTCTTCAGCAATCATTCCACTTCTATTGGAGCGTTGATTGAGGAAAGGAAGCTTTCTAATTTCTTTAAGCTCAACATATGATACGTCGCGCTTTATAAGGCGAACATAACGACCAGTTTTCTTCACCTTCTTATTATTACCACTCGCCTTATTTGCTTCTATTTGCCTCTCTTCTTTCTCTCTCTGACTAAAATTATTCAACAACAACGAGCGATACTGCCCTGCAGTTCTATCACCAAACATAGCTGACAGCTCTTTGGAAAGCGGCTCTGCATACTTCACGAGTGTGTCTTTTTCCATTCCGTCGGCCCAGAAATCCATATAAATGCTATAAAGAGGTTCGCTAGATGCAAGCAGTTTACCATCGTGTGTGAAAATATTTCCACGTGTTGGTAAAATCACTCTATCGCGAATAACTGTTTCTTTTTCGCCCACCTCGCGCCACCTCTCCCCCTCTGGAGTAAAAACAATTTTACCAGCAGAAAACAGAATACACACTCCCAATAATATCATCGCAACAACGATAACACCATACCGATTTAATATTCTTTTTTTATTGTTTTTATCTCTATGCATTATATCCTCCTTATCATTTCTTTAAATAATAAATGGGTTCGTTAGATATTCTAATTTCTAAACCATAACCTTCAACAAGCTTTTCGATTTCTGTCTGTCTACTTGCTTCTGTAAGACTCGACGAAATAGTGAGCGATTCATATTTAGCATCCTTCAACTCGTATTGAAGTTTTTCGATCTCCGACATTTTACGAAGATGAGTATATCTATGACTAATAAACACAAAAATAATTATAAGCAAAATAACAAAAAAGCGCATGTTATTAACGATGAAACCTTCAGTGAGAATATCTCCACCAAACACATGAATAAACGACTTTTTCATTTTATCAAACTTCATAACTTTCTAAATCTTTTCAGCAATTCTTAGTTTTGCACTTCGTGAGCGAGGATTCAATCGTTGTTCCTCGTTAGAAGGCACAATAACCTTACGGTTAACAATTTTCAGATTAGTTAAAGGGTTTCCATAAAAATCCTTTTCAATCTTTCCTTCGATATTACCTGAGCGAAAGAAATTTTTTACTATTCTATCTTCCAATGAGTGATAAGATATAACACTCAACCTACCCCCAACTGATAAATACTCAACCGACTGTTGCAACATTTCGGACAATGCATCTAGCTCTTGATTCACCTCTATCCTTAAGGCTTGAAAAGCCTGAGCCAACACTTTCTTCTCCTTGTCGCGGTAAGCAAACCTATCCATTATCTCAAGAAACTCATTAACGGTTTCTATTGGTTTATTTTGCCTTGCAAAAACAATAGCAGAAGCAATTTTTCGCGCCACACGCAACTCTCCATACAGATAAAAAATATTTGACAACTGCTCTTCATCATAATTATTAAGAACATCGGCAGCTGTTTGTTTTGCAGAGCGATTCATTCTCATATCTAATTGACTATCGAAACGAAAAGAAAAACCGCGTTCCTCATCATCAAAATGGTGAGACGAAACACCCAAGTCGGCAAGTATACCATCCACCTTTTCCACTTCATAATACTGGAGAAAGTTATTCAAATACCTAAAATTACTACGCACAAAAACAAAACGGTCGTCATGTAGCACATTTCCATAAGCCTCTTCATCCTGATCGAAACCATACAATCTACCACCATCTCCCAAACGCGACAAAATCTCCTTAGAGTGACCTCCACCACCAAAGGTAACATCAACATAAGTTCCATTGGGCTGAATGTTTAGTCCATCTATACTCTCGTGTAATAAAGCCGGTATGTGATAATCAGTCATAGCAGATTGAATTGAAAAAAAATTACTCCATTAATTTTTGGATTTCGCTAGCAAAATCCTCAGGCACCATTAGAGGTTTCTCTAACTTATCTTTGGCCCATATTTCTATAGTATTGTCCACTCCTAAAAAACGAACCTGGGTATCAATATCCACAAGATCTAAATATCTCTTAGATACAAGAATTCTTCCACTTCCATCCATTTCAAGACGCTCAGCATCTAACACAAATTGACGAAAAACCTGCTGCTCTGTTTTGTTCCACTTGTTAAGTTTGCTACGCAACACTTCAATCTCTTTTTCCCAAACCGAACCTGGATAAAGCACTAAACAATCTTGAAAAATATCTTTACGCAAAACAAACCACTCCTCTCCCTGCAACTGGAGAAGCTTTCGAAATGCAGCAGGAACAAATATGCGCCCTTTTGCATCAGCTTTCGCTTCGAAATTTCCTAAAAACTGATTCATTTTCCTATCTAATTAGCACTGTAAAATTGATACTTGCTGTAAAATTACTAAAATTATCCACTTTCCCCCACTTTTCAACACTTTATTTTTCAAAAAGTTATCAACAATTCAATTTATCTTAATACACACCTCATTTTCACAACTTTAAACTCAAACATAAATATGATGCAACTTTTTAAATAATGCCCAAATCAACCATATCATTCATAAAGTAAAGTAAAACACCTACAATATTTACACAATAACTAAGAGTTTATTATATTTGTATGATTAATTTGGTCAATCTCGTAAAAGAGAGACTGTATTTATTAAGGAAAATAGAAATTATGAATTACATAGAGCCTAAAAAGCTTGATATTGATGCTGTGCTGAAATCTAAAGCAAAGAACCATTACAATAAAATTCCAAAAGTAGCTATAAACTATTTAAAACGAAAAGTTCATCAAGATGAATTAAACCACATCATTGAAACTTATAGCGATAAATATGGCTCTGACTTCATGGAAGCCTGCGTCAATTACTTCAACATAACCCTTCACCTAAAAGGCGAAGAGAACATTCCAGAAACAGGCAAATTTATCTTTGCAAGCAACCACCCTTTAGGTGGGCTTGATGGTATTTGCTTAGCGGCTACACTTGGTGAGAAATATGACAAGAAAATTAAATACTTAGTAAATGACATCTTACTGAATATTGAAAACCTAGAATCTATTTTTGTGCCTGTAAACAAACATGGCAGACAAGCCAAAGATTCAGTAATAGCTATAAATGAAGCTTATGAGTCGGACAATCAAATTATAACTTTCCCTGCAGGGTTATGCTCGCGCAAACAAAATGGACAAATAAAAGATCTTCAGTGGGCAAAAAGTTTTGTAGTAAAAGCTAAATCTTTTAAAAGAGATATCATTCCTGTTCATTTTGAAGGACGCAATTCCAATTTTTTTTATAACTTATCGAATCTGCGAATGAAAATTGGAGTGAAACTCAATGTTGAAATGCTTTATCTAGCAGATGAAATGATGAAAAAGAAAAATGCTGAGTTTACTATCACATTTGGCAAACCCATACCCTGGCAGTCTCTCGACAGTAGCAAAACACCTATGCAATGGGCACAAGAAATTAAAAAGTTGGTTTACACTTTAAAGTAAATATGAAAGGAGAAAACATGAAAAGAATTATTGACCCTGTTGACAAAGATTTAATTAAAAGCGAGCTTACTAAAGACAAGTTGATGCGACCTACAAACAAGGCCAACAACGAGCTTTATATTTTCACTCAACACGACTCACCCAATCTAATGCTGGAGGTAGGCCGACTACGTGAAATTGCCTTTAGATACTATGGTGGAGGAACAGGAAAAGAAGCAGACATTGACGAATACGACATCATGAGCACCCCTTATCGCCAAATGATTGTTTGGGACCCTGAAGAAGAGGAGATTTTAGGTGGCTATCGATTTATTTGTGGGTCAAATGTGGAGTTTGACATAAACAATAAGCCAAAGTTGGCAACTGCCCATTTATTAAATTTTTCGGATAAGTTTATCGAAGAATACCTTCCGTATACGGTTGAATTGGGCCGATCGTTCGTTTCACTAGAATATCAATCAACACTTAGAAGCCGTAAAGGAATATTTGCACTAGACAACCTATGGGATGGCCTTGGCGCGCTATCTGTAATTGACCCTTCAATAAAATACTTTTTTGGTAAAGTAACTATGTATGGCACCTACAATAAAGATGCTCGCAATATGATTCTATACTTTATGCAAAAACACTTTCCCGACAAGGACAAGCTTGTAACGCCTATTGTTGCTTTAGAAACCAATACAGATATAGAAGAAATGAAAAGACTTTTCAACGGAAAAACATTTAAAGAAGATTACAGAATTCTTAACCGTGAAGTTCGCGCACTAAATCTTAGCATTCCTCCACTAATAAATGCCTACATGAGTTTATCGCCCACCATGCGCACATTTGGCACTTCCATAAACGACGAATTTGGCAATGTAGAAGAGACAGGCATCTTAATAGAAGAAGATCAAATATTAGAAGAGAAGAGAATACGCCATATAGAATCTTATATGAAAAGCCTTCCTACGAAAAGATTTATGCAAAACCTACAGAATCTAATTAAAGGCAACAAAAACAAACGTAAATAAAATATTGCTACCCACACACCACGTTTTAACAATTGATTGCGCTACTTTGCAATCGATTGCATCTTCATATCATATAAAATACTAATCATTACAACTATAACACGTTTATCATTGTTATATTTGTAATGAGATTTTTTTGTATATTGCAGGAAGGCAAACAATTAACCTTTAAAAAATGCAGATACAAGAAGCAGAATTGATTGTATAATTAATTATTTAGTTAATCTTATAAAGTTAACAATATGAATTTAATCTTTAAAAAAAGTACGTATGCATTCTTATCATTTCTAATGGTAGGATTGCTGTTTAGCGTTGTGGCAAACGGGCAACCGGCTTCGCCTATTAACGTGAGTGGATCTGTTATGGATTCAAAAGGGGAACCCATTATTGGTGCCAATATATTATTAAAAGGTACCGCTAGTGGAACAGTTACAGATTTCGATGGGAAATTTGTAGTTGAAGCACCTGGAAATGGAGTATTAACTATTAGCTACATTGGTTACCTAACACAAGAAGTAGCTATTCAAAATCGGAGATCAATTCAAGTTGTACTGTCAGTAAGAAAAGATGACGCAACTGGCTCGGTAACGGCTGTTGATGCTACCAAACTAAACAGAGGTTTGGCAACATCACCCTCCGATTTACTAGCAGGAAAAGTTGCTGGTATGAGCATTGTATCATCAGGTGGAGCACCTGGATCAGGTTCTAGCATCAGAATTCGTGGTGGTTCATCTATGTCTGCTAGTAACGACCCGCTAATAGTAGTAGATGGTGTACCAATTGATAACGCTACCGGCGTAAGCGGTATGTCTGACCCATTAAGCACTATCAACTCAAACGACATCGAAACCTTTACAGTTCTTAAAGATGCTTCAGCAACCGCAATTTACGGTTCGCGCGCATCAAACGGGGTAATTATCATTACTACAAAAAAGGGCCATTCGGGTAAAATAAAATTATCTTACAATGGAAATGTCTCAGTAAGTAATAAAACAGGGACAGTAGATGTAATGGATGCTCCTACTTTTAGAAATTATGTGACTAACTCGTTTGGCGAGGGTAGCCCACAAGTAGCAGCTTTAGGTAACACAGAAACAAATTGGCAAGACCAAATTTTTAGAACAGCTGTAAGCACAGATCATAATATTAGTGCTTCTGGTTCTATTGGCGAGAACTTACCCTATCGTGTTTCTGTAGGTTATACCAATGAAAGTGGTATCTTAAAAACTTCTAACCTTGAAAGGTATACTGGAAGTGTGAATCTTTCGCCCACTTTTTTCGATGACCACCTAAGGGTACAAATAAATGCAAGAGGCATGTACAACAACAACCGCTTTGCAGATCAGGGAGCAATTAACTCTGCTACACAGTTTGATCCTACCATGCCAATTTATAGTGAAACAGAATCAGCTTATGGTAATGGCTATCATATGTCTTTGAAGACCGACGGAACACCAATCGATATTGGATTGGCAAATCCACTTGCTATTCTTAATCAGAAAAGCGATAAGTCTACTGTAATGAGAAGCATTGGAAACATCCAACTGGACTACAGACTGCCATTTTTGAAAGACCTAAGAGCCAACCTCAATTTAGGATATGATGTATCGAAAAGTGATGGCGATGTAATCATTATGGATAACTCACCCATGAGTTACACTTGGGGTAACTACAAAGCAGGATGGGGTGAAAACTCTACCTACATGCAGAAGAAAAGCAATACACTACTCGATTTCTACCTCAACTATAATAAAGAGATAGACATACATCGTTTCGATGTAATGGGTGGTTACTCATGGCAAAGGTTTTATAATGAAACAGACAATAGCTTCCCATACTCTCCTGCAAAAGCAACAGAAACGGGCAACGAGTTTTACAAAGACCCAAATGATTATTCTACAGAGAATTTTGTAGTATCTTTCTTTGGTCGTGTTAATTACTCACTACTCGATCGTTACCTTATGACATTTACACTAAGAAACGACGGATCTTCACGCTTTAGCCCAGACAATCAATGGGGTCTTTTTCCATCAGCTGCTTTAGCTTGGAAAATTATTAACGAACCCTTTATGCAAGACGTTGGAAATGTAATGTCAGATCTAAAACTTCGTTTGGGTTATGGGGTTACTGGACAGCAGAACCTGGGTAGTGGCGATTATCCCTGGATGGGAAGATACAGCTACAGCCAGGCAGGTGCCAACTATTTCTTTGGTGATCAGATGATTTCTCTTATTCGTCCATTAGCGTACGATGAGAACCTAAAATGGGAAGAAACAACTACCTATAATGGAGGTTTAGACTATGGTTTCATGAACAACCGTATTACTGGATCTTTTGATGTGTACTACCGCAAAACAACTGACCTTTTAAATACTGTAGGAATTGCGGCAGGTACAAACTTTAGCAACCAATTACTAACAAACGTTGGAGAGTTGGTAAACAAAGGAGTTGAATTTTCTATAACAGGCCGACCAATAGTAAGCAAAGACCTGAACTGGAGTTTGAGTTACAACATCAGCTATAACCAAAATGAAATTACAAAACTAACCATTAGCGACGACCCCAATTATGTAGGTGTACGCTTTGGTGGAATTGACGGTGGAACAGGTAATAATATTGCCATTCACAGTGTTAATTATCCTGCAGGTTCGTTCTATGTATATGAGCAAGTTTATAATGATGCCGGTGCTCCACTTGAAGGAGTGTATGTAGATCAAAACGCCGACGGAGTAATCAATGAGAAAGACCTTATTGTTTATAAAAATTCTGCACCTGACGTTTATATGGGTTTATCATCACAGCTTTCATATAAGAACTGGGATTTCAACTTTTCGTTAAGAGGTAATATTGGTAATTATGCTTACAACAATATCCAGTCGAATCGTGAATCAAAAAACACTACCTACGACCCATCTGGATGGTTAAAGAACAGAGTTAACAGTGCTACATCAACCAATTTTGAAGCTGTTCACTATCAATCTAGTCACTATATCCAGAATGCATCATTTCTTAAAGTAGATAATATCTCTTTAGGATATAATTTCAACCAATTACTCAATGAAAAACAATCTGGGAGAGTATTTGTAACAGTGCAAAACCCGTTGATTATTACAAAATACGACGGTCTTGACCCTGAGTTCACAAATAATGGTATTGACAATAATATCTATCCACACCCACGTGTATTTATCTTGGGAGTTAGTTTAAATTTTTAATTCTTGAAAAATATGAAAACAGCAAAATATAAAATTCTTTTGATCGCCGTAATCAGCTTTATGATTGCAGGATTTTCATCCTGTACCGACGATCTAAACACTATACCACTCGACGAGGAAGAGTTAGTATCGGAAGTGGTATTTGGAAGTGAAATTAAACCTTACCAAGAATTGTTGGCTAAAATTTATGCAGGCCTAGCAATAAGTGGTAACAGCGGTGGCGATGGCGACCCAGATGTTGCCGGAGTAGATGGCGGTAGCCAAGCTTCTTTCTTAAGAGGATTGTGGAATCTTCAGCAACTTCCTACTGATGAAGCGCATTGTGCATGGAATGATGTGGGAATTCCAGATTTAAACTACAATACATGGACATCTAACAATGTATTTATAAAAGGATTCTACTATCGTCTGTACTACCAAATAAACCTAGCAAACGCTTTACTGAGGGAGACAACCGTAGATGTATTAAATAGTAGAGGAGTAAGCGCAAGCGAACAAGCTGAAATTGTACATTATCGTGCTGAAGCGCGTTTCCATCGTGCATTGGCTTATTACTACCTACTTGATATGTTTAGAAACGTACCATTTGTGAATGAAGAGAGCCCTGTTGGAAGTACACTACCTCCTCAAATTATGGCGGCAGATTTATTCGAATACATAGAAAAAGAGCTCCTTGAAATAGAAGCAGATATGATTGACCCATTTGTAGGTTACAGCTCTACGCATTACGGACGCGCACACAAAGCTGCCAATTGGTCGTTACTATCTCGCTTGTATCTCAATGCTAATACCTATATTGGTGTAAATAAATACACAGAAAGTATAACTTACAGCAAAAAGGTACTAGACGTAAACTATCAGCTTGAGCCTATTTATGCAAATATTTTTAAAGCAGATAATAACAAATCAAATGAGATTATTTTCCCTATTCGTTACGAAGGAGAAGACACTCAAACATGGGGAGGAATGACCTTCTTATTATCAGCTATGGAGCCATCTGAACTTCAAGAAGAAATAAATGCTGTTGGTGCATGGCAAGGTAACCGTGCAACAAGTGCATTGCTTAAAACATTTGAAAGAGAGCATAAATATGAGTTTGATAAACGTTTCTCAATGCTNNNACAGATTTCCCTCTTTTTAGATTGAGTGAGATTTATCTTAACTACGCAGAAGCAGTATTAAGAGGCGGTACAGGTGGAGATGCTGCAACAGCACTTCAACTGATAAACAATATGCGCAAACGCGCCTACAATGGAGATAGTGCTGCAACACTTACAGCAGGCGAACTTGATTTAGATTATATACTAGATGAAAGAGGACGCGAATTCTTTTACGAAGGACAACGCAGAACCGACCTTGTTCGCTTTGATAAGCTAGCTGGTGCATCGTACAAATGGCCTTGGAAAGGTGGTGTATCGGAAGGACGCTCAGTAGAGAGCTACCTTAATATATACCCTATTCCGGCGGATGATATAGGAGCTAACGAAAATCTGACGCAAAATGCAGGTTATTGATTATAATATAAATCTCTAAAAGAAGAAATGATGAAAAAAACATATAATATCATAGTACTACTCGCCTTAATCGGACTATTCTGGTCGTGCGAGGACGATGATAAGGTTGTTATTCAACAACCAGAAAGCTTCGTGCTCAATACACCCAAATATGCATCTGGCATATACGATCTGAAGAATACGGAAACCATAGAGTTTACCACTTCACAACCCGACTACGGCTTCACAGCTGCAGCCATCTACAAAGTAGAGGTTTCGCTGTCGAAAGATTTTACTGAATATGTAACACTAAGTGGTAGTTATACAACTGCAAAATTCTCTATCAATGCAGCCGATTTGGCACTAACATTAATAGGAATGCATGGAATTACTGATGAGAATGATTATCCTAAAGATCCACATCCACTCTATGTGCGTCTATCCTCTGTACTCAATGCGAAGGATGCTGGTAAAGTTTACTCCAATGTAATCACACTACCACTAGTAAAAGGATACTTTGCACTAGACCCAATGGTGATGCCCGAAAACATGTATATGATTGGTAATGTTGCTGGCGATTGGAATTGGGATAATGCTACTGTAATGATACCTGTATGGGGTTCTCCTGGCAAATTCTGGGCAATGCAATACCTCGGACAGACTGGTGATGGAGGCAATGCAGAGATTAAATTCAACGTAGAAAAGGATTGGAATGACAAAGCTTTT
>CAJDVE010000030.1_pt1 | contig 11038 bp, 9 predicted proteins | sample 7391271 | NCBI WGS metagenome assembly CAJDVE01 (sample SAMEA7055701, study PRJEB34461) | soil metagenome | biome: terrestrial ecosystem; feature: Peninsula; material: soil | place: Antarctica | collected 2016
CGTTTCCCTCTTCCACATAAAACAATTATGTTTGTTACTCGTTTAAGTAACTACAAGTAACAATAGAATAAAAATAAAAACCACAATACAATGAAAAAAGTTCTTATTACCTACAAATTAAGTCCCGAAATTGCTAAAGAGCTAGATGGAAAAGTAGAATATGTGATGCCCGAGAAATCGGGATTCAGACGCGAAGAGGTGTTGGAGATGATTGGCGATTTTAATGTACTTATCCCAAACTTTAGTTTCTATACCGACAAAGAGATAATGGATAGAGGCACAAAACTAGACCTGATAGCCAATTATGGCGTTGGATACAACAATATAGATGTGGATTATGCCAAGCAAAAAGGTATAGCAGTAACCAATATACCTCACTCTGTGACAGAGCCTACTGCCGAATTTGCTTTTGCATTGCTACTTGCCGCTGGTAGAAAAATTGGATTTTACGATAGAAAACTGAGAACTCCCGAAGGTTTGCGATGGGGATTGTATGACGATCCGGGCATGCCAATCTATGGAAAATCGTTGGGTATAATTGGAATGGGCCGCATTGGGCAAGCACTTGCACGCAGAGCAATAGCTTCGGGGATGAGCATTATGTATAACAACCGAAACAGATTGGATAAATCGATTGAAGACAAATACAATGCTCGCTATGTTTCGTTAGAAACATTGTTGCGCGAGAGTGACTATATATCTCTTAATGCTCCAGCCACAAAAGAGACCAAGCATATGATTGGCAAAAAAGAGTTGGAAATGATGAAGGAGTCTGCTATTTTAATCAATACTGCAAGAGGTAGCTTAATTGACGAGGCTGCACTGGCTCATGCTCTAAAAGAGAACCAAATATGGGCCGCAGGATTGGATGTATACGAAAATGAACCAAAAATACTACCCGCTCTTCTCGAGCTGGACAATGTGGTGCTTGCTCCGCATGCCGGAACAAAGACCAATGAGGCGCGAGACGAAATGGCATTAGAGGTAATTGAAAATATACTTGGGTTTTATTTTGATAGTTATCCTGTGTCTAGAGTGGTATAAATATGCTAGTGGTAAGTAATAAGTGGTAAGTCGTAAGATTCGATTTGTAGAGACATCTCTTTGCCGGCAAGTCTTTATCCTATACCAATAAGCAACAAAACAATGAATGGCGAAACTATAATAAACAAACTTATAGCACTGCGTAACGCTAAGAAGGCCGAAGTACTCTCTTCTTTTTTTCAAACTAAAAAAGGAGAATATGCAGAAGGTGATGTCTTTTTGGGAGTAACTGTTCCACAAAGCAGGAAAGTGGTAGCCTCATACACCCATTTACCATTGGTAGAGGTGGAAAAACTATTACAAAGCAAATATCATGAGTGTAGGTTTGCAGCATTGGTAATGCTTGTGGATAAATTTGAGCGTGGTAATGAAGCAACCAAAGAGGCTGTTTACAACTTCTATCTCAATCATACACAACATATAAACAATTGGGATTTGGTAGATGTATCGTGCTACAAAATTGTAGGACCTTGGCTTCTTGATAAAGACCGATCAGTTCTGTACGAGCTATTGTTTCTACAATGGCTTTTATCCGCAACAACGAATTTGAAGATACACTGCGTCTATCCGAGTACTTCTTAACACACAGTCATCACCTTATACATAAAGCCTGTGGATGGATGTTGCGCGAAGTGGGGAAACGTGATAAAGCTACTCTTACACAGTTTCTCGACAAGTATGCGCCACAAATGCCACGCGTGATGCTTCGATATTCTATCGAAAAGCTATCAAAAGAAGAAAGAAAAACTTACCTTCGTGCTCTAAATTAAAGAAAGGACTATTTTACTTAGATGAATTACAATACAAAAGGCACACAAAAGCGCCGTCCACACCATATATTAAACCGCATGGAAGATGTGGGTGGAGAACTTAATGCTTTTACTAGCAAAGAGGAGACAGCCATTTACACTATTTTCTACGAAGAGTATCTAGAGCGATCGATGGAACTATTGGCCGATATTATATTCAACTCGCAATTCTCCGAAACACAGCTCGAACGTGAACGCATTGTTATTCTAGACGAGATAAACTCTTACTTAGATACACCATCGGCACTTATTTACGACGATTTTGAGCAAGTTGTGTTCAATAGTCACGATTTGGGCAAGCCCATATTGGGCACTCCACAATCGCTTATGAACATTACATCAGAAGCTATGAAAGCTTATGTAGCACGTCAGTTTAAACCCGAGAAGATGGTTTTCTTTTCAGTGGGAAAGACTCCGTTTTCTAAAGTAATGAAGAAGGCCGAGAAACATTTCAATGTTCACACTACAGCTACAACTGTCGAACCAAAAGCACGCATTGCTCCACCAGAAACAACAGTAGAGAGCATTGCTATGGAAAAAGACACTCATCAAACACATTATATTATTGGGCGCAAAACATGCGACATGTTTCACCCCGATAGAGCCACTCTCTATCTGCTAAACAGTATATTGGGCGGATTGGGCATGAACAGCCGTTTGAACAATTCGCTACGCGAAAAGAATGGATTGGTGTATACTGTAGAGTCTACACATTCTTTGTACTCCGACAGTGGCCTGTTTACTATCTACTTTGGTTGCGACCCAAATAACACAAAAAGATGTGTTAGCTTAATTCACAAAGAGTTTCAAAAACTGAAACAAACTCCACTCACACCACATCAACTTTCGAAAGCTAAAAAGCAGCTAAAAGGTGAATTAGGAATAGCATTCGAAAATAAAGAGAACATGGCTCTAGATATGGCTAAGAGTTTTCTCCATTTTAATAGGTACATAACCCTAGAAGAAGTTTCAGAACAAATAGAGCATGTTACAGCCAATCAAATTCAATCTTTGGCAAATGAACTTTTGAGCATTAATGAGTTTTCATCGCTACACTATTCATAATAAATATATAATATCAGTTTCTTATTACTCCCTTTTTTGCATCTAAATATCACACTTAATTTAATATACTCCAAATTATTATTACTCAACGGGTTGAGCAGTATATGAATGAATAAATATCTTTGATTTAAAACAAGGTTTTTTAATTTCAAACTACTGCAAAATAGTTATCCTTAGAAAATAAATAGATAATAGATTGAACAAACCTTGAAGTAGAACTGTTTTAACGATTGATTCTCGAAAGAGTAGATTTGAAATATAACTAACTTAAATAAAATTAAATTATGAAAAAGATTAAATTATCACTTGTAGCTGTCTTATTAGCTATGGTATCACTTGTTGGTGCTCAAAACACATCTTTTAGTATAAAGGGTGGATTAAACATGTCGAACTTTTATGGCGACGAACTATCTGATAAGAGTATGAAAACCGGATTTCATGTCGGTGTTGGCGCTGACTTTGAATTTACTCCAAACATGGCCATTCAAACAGGATTATTGTTTTCAAGTAAAGGAGCTAAATACACAACTGACTTTTTAAATTCTGAACTAGATGTAACAGCCAATTTTATACAACTTCCTCTACATTTAGCTTACAAAATTGATGTAATGCCAGGAACAAGAGTTGTATTACATGCAGGTCCGTACATTGCCTATGGAGTTAGCGGTAAAGCTAAAGGCGGCATTTTAGGAGAAACTTTAGGTGAGAGTGACACTTTCGATAGTGACTTTGGCCTTAAGAATTTCGACTCTGGTCTTGGATTAGGAGTTGGTGCTGAATTCGGTCCAATCTTAGTAGATATAGGTTGGGACATGGGACTTGTTAATCTTTCAAGAGCAGAAGGAAGATATGGTGAAGAAATTAAAACTCAAAACGCATATCTTTCTGTAGGATATAGATTCTAAATTAGAATAAACATTATATATAAAGCATCGTTCTTACTAAAAGAGCGATGCTTTTTTAGTTTTAGCTTTAACTTTGACAAATAATTCATACTTTTGCAATTGCATTTGTTTTGCACAAAATTGGTGAGCAGATGTTTCAATAAATGTAGCAGATAATAAACGACATAACTAAAAACCAAATTAAAAATATTAGACGATGAAGAAATTAAAAACATCACTTGTAATTGCCCTACTGGCGATGGCATCTCTTGTTAGCGCTCAAAGTGCCTCTGTAATTATAAAAGGAGGACTAAACATGTCGAACTTTTACGGCAAAAACTTAAATGATAAAAATGTAAAACCTGGTTATCATGGAGGAGTTGGTCTAGACTTAGAGTTTGTAACCAATATGTCATTACAAACAGGATTGTACTATACAAGCAAAGGATCTGAGTATACTGCTAACATCCCTTCAGGAGTAGGAAGTGTTGAATACAAAGTTACTGCCAACTACATTCAGCTACCAATACACGTAGCTTATAAAATGGAAATTAAACCAGGAACAAGGGCGTTTTTACACGCTGGTCCGTACCTTGCATATGGAGTAGGAGGTAAAAGAACTATTCAAACTGAATATCCAGATAATCCAGATGGAATTTTGGGAAAACAAGAAATAAACACCTTTGATAAAGATTTTGGATATAAACCTTTCGACTACGGTGTAGGTGTTGGTGTAGGTGTTGAGTTTGGTGTGCTTTTAATAGATTTGGGTTGGGACATGGGTCTCAAAAACATTGCACGAAATATTAAAGATATAGAAGTTTACAAGCCAAACAAGAAAAACCAAAGTGCTTATCTATCTGTTGGATATAAGTTCTAGTTTATTTGTAAGAATATATATATGAAAAAAGCATCGCTCTCAGTTAAGGGCGATGCTTTTTTTGTGCGAAGTCATTAAACAAAAAAAGACCTACATTTTATTGTAAGTCTCTCATTTAGAAATGTGGGCGTTGACGGATTCGAACCGCCGACCCTCTGCTTGTAAGGCAGATGCTCTGAACCAGCTGAGCTAAACGCCCGAAATGTTTTTTTGTATTTATTGTCTCACTCTTGAGACATGCATTTATATAAACAAATGCTTTTGTGCCAATTATGCACTATTAAAATTTCCACAAAAAAAACTCACATTTTACTGTAAGTTTCTATTAAGAATGTGGGCGTTGACGGATTCGAACCGCCGACCCTCTGCTTGTAAGGCAGATGCTCTGAACCAGCTGAGCTAAACGCCCGAAATGTTTTTGCTTCTTAATTGCCCCTCTCTTGAGACAGTTTCTTTTCAAAAGCGATGCAAAGATAGATTCTTTTTCATTACATCCAAAATAAATCGAACATTTTTACCAATTAATTTTTACTTTCCCTTTAAAATTGATATTTTTGTATCTTTAATTGGTTAATAGATAATCGAATCAGTAAAAAGCACTGTTTTTTGAATATATTGCAAGTAAATAGGCGAAACTAAGTTTTAAAGCTTTTTCGATAGAAACATACTTTGTGACACTACAAAGAACTAGAAAAATATGAATGTAATAGAATAGGGTTCTTATTACAAATATTTAAATTAATTAGAATAACACAGAAGAGTCAAAAATAAATAGAGAATAACAATGAAAGCGATTTTATTGCTATTTAAAAATAAACAAACGACACCCCTTTTAAATGAACACAATCGAGCTGTTAGCAATATCTCCAATTGATGGTAGATATAATAAACAAACTGAGCTTTTAGGCAACTATTTTTCAGAGTATGCACTCATGAAGTATAGAACGCATGTAGAGATAGAGTATTTTATTTCGCTGTGCGAAATTCCTCTTCCTCAGTTACAGAATTTTCCGAAAGATAAAATTGAGTCGCTAAGGAAAGTAGTTGTCGACTTTGACATTGAAGATGGCAAAGAGATAAAAGAGATAGAAGCAGTTACCAATCACGATGTAAAAGCAATAGAGTATTTTGTTAAGCATAAGTTTGATAAACTACAGCTTGAGCAATACAAAGAGTTTATCCATTTTGGACTCACATCGCAAGATATAAACAACACTGCATTTCCGATGATGTGGAAAAAAGCATTGCAAGAGGTTTATATACCACAGTTAGAGTCGCTATGCACCAAGCTTGCCGAGCTTTCAACTGAATGGAACGATGTTCCTATGCTTGCACGCACACATGGGCAACCCGCCTCTCCTACCCGACTGGGCAAAGAGATAAAGGTGTTTGAGTATAGATTGCACACACAAATTGAATCTTTGAAGACAATTCCTCATACTGCTAAGTTTGGAGGAGCTACTGGTAACTTTAACGCACACCAAGTAGCTTATCCACAAATAGATTGGAAAGAGTTTGGCGAGACTTTTTTGACCAATAAACTCGACTTAATCCGCGAGGAGTATACCACACAGATATCAAACTACGACCAACTGGCTGCATCGTTTGATGCTATGAAGAGAATCCACACTATATTAATAGATATGACACGCGATTTATGGCAATACATATCGATGGATTACTTTAAGCAAAGAATTAAAGAAGGAGAAGTTGGTTCGTCGGCTATGCCACACAAGGTAAACCCTATCGACTTTGAAAACGCAGAGGGTAATTTGGGTATAGCCAATGCCCTACTCGAGCATCTGTCTGCAAAATTGCCTATATCTCGCTTGCAAAGAGACTTGACAGACTCTACAGTAACACGAAATATTGGAGTGCCAATGGCACATGGATTAATTGCAATAAAAAGTACAACAAAAGGACTTAATAAATTGTTATTAAACAGAGAGAAGATAAGCAGCGATTTGGATAACAATTGGGCCGTTGTGGCCGAAGCAATTCAAACAATCTTGAGAAGAGAGGGATATCCGGAACCATATGAAGCTCTAAAAGCACTAACAAGAAAGAATGAACAGATTACAGAGAAGAGTATAACAGAATTTGTAAATCAATTAGCGGTGAGCGATGATGTGAAATTGGAGTTGAATTCAATTAACCCTCATAACTACACTGGAATTTAAAACCATAAAGGTATATCCGTAAAACTCTACTATAATAAAAAGAAGCCGTGAGGCTAATTCTATTAAACATCCAAAAATTAATAAGGAAAGAAAATGAAAACCAACAACGAAGGAAAGCACAATAACGATGATGATGCTTCTAAAGAGAATTTTGATTCTTCGAACAGCAACGATCAAGAGACAAACGAACAAAGACGTCGCCGTAGACCACGTGTAGGCGACAAGGCATATGTTGCCGACCCCAATAACAGACACTCTGGGCCAACCAGATCTGTCTCTACAAGTAGATTCTCATCACCCGACAGAAACAGAAGCAGTGATAGGCATCCTTCGTCAGACCGCTACTCATCTGATAGAAGTAATAGAGGTCCAGTATCGGAAAGAAGTGATAGGTACTCGTCATCATCAGACAGAAATGATAGATACCCATCTCAAGACAGAGATAATAGATATCCTTCATCGGATAGGGGTAATAGATTCCCCTCATCAGATAGAGGTAGATTTCCTTCGTCAGATAGAGGTGTTAGAGATGATAGAGGTGATAGAGGTGTTAGAGATGATAGAGGCAATAGACACCCTTCGGGTAGAAGTGGTGTAAGTGGTGGTGGTCGCAACCAACAAGAAGGTTACCAACCAAGAGAAAGAAGTAGCTTTAACCAAAGTAAAGGCCCAAAAAGGGTGATTCCATTAAAAAAGAAAACACCTTTTAAACAGATTAAGTATAAAGAAAACGCAGATCCAAATGCACCAATACGCCTAAACAAATATTTGGCAAATGCTGGTGTGTGCTCGCGACGCGAGGCCGACGAATTTATTCAAGCAGGCGTAGTGAAAGTAAATGGAACTGTGGTTACTGAATTGGGAACAAAGATTGTTCGTTCGGACAGTGTTACATTTAAGGACAATCCTATTGACTTAGAGAGCAAGGTATATGTTTTACTAAACAAACCAAAAGGTTTTGTTACAACAACTGATGATCCAGAAAACAGAAAAACTGTAATGGACTTGGTGAAGAGTGCTTGTGACGAAAGAATATATCCTGTAGGACGCTTGGATAGAAGCACAACAGGTGTGCTATTGCTTACAAACGATGGCGATTTGGCTTCTAAACTTACTCATCCACGATACGAGAAAAGAAAAGTATACCAAGTGTGGACAGATAAACCTGTAACTGCAGAACATATGCAAGCTATAGCAGATGGTTTTGAGTTGGAAGATGGCGAAATTCTTGTAGATGCTATAAGCTATGTTACCGAAGACGACTTAACCCAAATTGGTGTGGAAATTCACTCGGGTAGAAACAGAATTGTAAGACGTATATTCGAGCATTTCGACTACAGAGTTCTAAAACTAGACCGTGTGTACTTTGCTGGACTAACAAAGAAAAACCTCTCGAGAGGACGCTGGCGCTACCTAACAGAGAAAGAGGTAAATATGCTTCGCATGGGTGCTTTTGACTAAAACAACAACCACAATTAAGAATAAAATATTAACAATATATAGAAACATAAGTCTCTCTTTAAAGTGTGAGATTTAGAAGATATGAAACAAATTAAAAGAACTAAGATTTCGGAAGCATTACAGCTTGAAAACTTCGGAGAAGAAGTAAATGTAAAAGGATGGGTTCGCACCCGTAGAGGAAACAAAAATGTAAGCTTCGTAGCTTTAAATGATGGCTCGACTATCAAAAACCTACAAATTGTTTTTGATGCTACTAAATTTGGCGATGAGCAACTAAAACCAATTACAACTGGTGCATCTATCAATGTAAACGGAATATTGGTAGAGTCGCAAGGTAAAGGACAAACTGTAGAAATACAAGCAACAGAACTAGAGATATACGGCACGGCCGACCCATTGACCTATCCACTTCAGAAGAAGGGACACACAATGGAGTTTTTGCGCGAGATTGCACATCTACGCCCTCGCACCAATACTTTTAGCGCTGTTTACAGAATGCGCCATCATATGTCATACGCTATTCATAAGTATTACAATGATCGTGGGTTCTTCTATTTCCACACTCCCATCATCACAGGGTCTGATGCAGAAGGTGCAGGGTCTATGTTTGAAGTTACTACACTCAACTTAAACAATGTTCCGAAAACAGAAGAGGGAAATATCGATTTTTCAAAAGATTTCTTTAGCCGTCAAACAAACCTTACAGTATCGGGCCAGTTAGAAGGAGAGATGGGTGCTATGGCTCTTGGTTCTATATACACATTTGGGCCTACTTTTAGAGCAGAAAACTCTAACACACCTCGCCACTTGGCAGAGTTTTGGATGATTGAGCCAGAGATGGCTTTTGCCGACAATAACGACAACATGGATTTGGCAGAAGATTTTCTTAAATATCTTATTCAATATGCGCTTGATAACTGTAAAGACGACCTTGAGTTTTTTAACAGTATGATTGACAAAAACCTATTGGAAAGACTTCATTTTGTAGTTGACAACGATTTTATTAGATTGTCGTACACCGAAGGGGTGAAAATATTGGAAGAGAGTGGACAGAAATTTGAATATCCTGTATATTGGGGTGCAGACCTTTCATCAGAGCACGAACGCTATTTGGTAGAGAAACATTTCAAATGTCCTGTTATATTATATGATTATCCAGCAGAAATCAAAGCGTTTTACATGAAGCAAAACGAAGATAACAAGACTGTAAGAGCAATGGATGTGCTATTCCCAAGAATTGGTGAAATTATTGGCGGTTCGGAACGTGAGTCTGATTACGACAAACTATTGAAACGTGTAAATGATTTTGGCATAAACGAAGATTCGATATGGTGGTATCTTGAGTCTCGCAAATATGGAACAGCACCTCACGCAGGATTTGGATTGGGTTTTGAGCGATTGATGTTGTTCGTAACAGGCATGACAAACATTCGCGACGTAATACCTTTCCCAAGAACTCCTCACAACGCTGAGTTTTAAAAAAAAGATATTGCGTGTAAACGAATATCAAATGAAAAGACTGTCGGGAAAATAAGACAGAACAAAACAGAAAGAAATAACAGCTTGTGCAACAATAGCTTATATTGTGCACAATGTTGTTTCACAAACAATTAAGACAAACAATTAGATGAATAACATACGCAATTTTTGTATTATTGCTCACATTGACCATGGGAAAAGTACTTTGGCCGACAGGTTACTGGAGTTTACCGGAACCGTTGAAGGCAAAGCCATGAAATCTCAGGTTTTAGATAGCATGGACTTGGAGCAGGAACGCGGAATTACAATTAAAAGCCATGCTATACAAATGGACTATAAGCACAAAGGAGAATTGTATAGCCTCAATTTAATTGATACTCCCGGACACGTTGATTTCTCTTACGAGGTGTCGCGTTCTATTGCTGCCTGCGAAGCTGCACTACTAATAGTGGATGCTGCACAAGGCATTCAAGCACAAACAATATCTAATGTATACATGGCATTAGAAAACAACTTGGAGATAATTCCTATCGTCAACAAAATCGACCTCGACAGCGCTATGCCCGAAGAGGTAGAAGATCAGATTATAGATTTGTTGGGTTGCGATCGTTCAGAAATAATCCGTGCAAGCGGTAAAACTGGACAAGGAATGCAGGAAATTATTGATGCCATAATCGATAGAGTACCAATGCCTACAGGCGATCCTGATGCTCCGCTTCAGGCACTAATTTTCGACTCTGTGTTTAACTCCTTTAGAGGAATTATTGCCTATTTTAAAATAGTAAATGGTAGTATCAAGAAAGGCGACTTAGTAAAATTTGTTGCTACGGGCAAAGAGTACAATGCCGATGAGATTGGTATTCTTAAACTTACCCCACAAATCCGTCAGGAAGTTACCTGCGGAAATGTTGGATACATTATTTCGGGTATTAAAACATCTAAAGAGGTAAAAGTGGGTGACACTATTACACATGTAAAGAATCCTTGCGCAGAAGCTATTGATGGTTTCGAAGATGTGAAACCAATGGTTTTTGCTGGAGTGTATCCTATAGATACTGAGGATTTTGAAGATTTACGCTCGTCGCTCGAGAAGCTACAATTGAATGATGCTTCACTCACATTTCAACCCGAATCGTCGGTTGCATTAGGTTTTGGTTTTCGTTGTGGTTTCCTTGGTCTTCTCCACATGGAGATTATTCAAGAAAGACTAGAACGTGAGTTCAATATGGATGTGAT
>CAJDVE010000114.1_pt1 | contig 10458 bp, 9 predicted proteins | sample 7391271 | NCBI WGS metagenome assembly CAJDVE01 (sample SAMEA7055701, study PRJEB34461) | soil metagenome | biome: terrestrial ecosystem; feature: Peninsula; material: soil | place: Antarctica | collected 2016
TTGTAAATCATTTTTACGACTTACATCCTCCAACCATTTATTTTCTATTGAGTTAAAATACATATTTTGACCCTCACTAGAGTTGTCTCTATAAATATACTTTAGCCCTGCCTCAATGGTGTGATTCGTAGTCAAAGGGTTTACATAATCAATTTGGCCAGTATGCTCATTTCCATCTGCATCATTAAAGTTTCTAGTTCTATAGTCCTCTAATCTAAGAATAGGTGTTCCTGTAATATTTTCTGTTGTAGTTTCTCCCTCACTATTATTAGGGTTGTTTCCATATCGATAAGAGAGGGTTAAGAATTCACCCTTTTTCTTAAACGAGCGTTGATAATCGGCCGATAAGTCGATAGAACCATGCTCATTTCTATTTTCAGAAATTCTATCATACCCATAAATATATCTGCCAGCAGAAGCTACTTTTGTATTAGTATTGCTGATTCCATCACCATTATAGCCATTTAGCGAAACACTTATTAAATTTAGTGTATCTATCTCATAGCTAATCATACCACTAAGCATAAGCCCACTGCCATCAAATCCTGATTCTCCATCTTGTCTTAATATTGTTTCAGGCTGAATTGAAAAATCTCTACGCTCAAAAGTAGATTCACTATCAGGAGATTTAAAAGTATAGTAATTTGTATTACCTGTAAATCCAAACTTCCCATACTTCAGTGTTACATAAGCATTTCCATTGTATCCGCCACGCGAATCAACACCAGCTCCTACAGAACCTACATATCCATCATCAACACGCTTGTCTGTAATAATATTGATAATACCGCCCACTCCATCAGCATCGTATTTAGCGCCAGGATCAGTTATCACCTCTACGTCTTTTATGCTGTTGGCTGGCATGCTTTTCAACACTTGCGAAGGATTGTTTGCTAGCATATTAGAAGGTTTGCCATTTAAGTATATCTTAAAATTTGATCCACCTTTCAACTGCACATTATCGTCAGCATCTACAGTTATTAAAGGTACTTTGCGAAGCATATCAAGCACATTTGATGTAGCCGACTCGGGGTCGTCCTTTAAGTTGTAAGTCAGCTTATCTATTTCAACCTTTACCAATGGAGCTTGAGCTACTACACTCACCTCGTCTAATTCTGTAGACGATTCTAATACAACAATTTTACCAAGGTCTAATTCTTTTGCGCCTTTTGGAACAGAAATTTGTTTTACCAATGTGCTTTTTCCCACATATTGAAATGCAAGAAAATAGTCTCCTTCAGATAATTCAGTCTTAAAGAAACCTTTTCCATCAGTTGGGAGCTTTTTGACTGTTGTTGTCATTTTCGCATCTCTCGACACAGAGATTGTAGCGTATGGAAGAAACTCATTATCGGCCTCTCCAAACAGTTGTCCTTTCACTAGCGATTCTTGCGAGTATGCATATGTGAAGGACATTAAAAGAAATAGTAGTATAAAGTATTTTTTCATTTTTAGAATAGTTTTCAATTATTGATTAAAGCAATATTTGTTCAGTCATATTTTTATATAATAGCCTTCAAAAGTACACCTCATTCATTAGAATTTAAAATGAGATATACCAACAACTGCTTTTTATAGATGTATAATGGATGTGGTTCTATAAAGTCTAAAAAACATAATAGCGGGCAAAGATAATAACAAATATTTTTTAAAAAAGTTAGATGTTCACTATTTTCTTACAGATAAAGAATAATTCATTACTTTTGTTGCAAATTACTCGCTCGCTCAAAAGAGCTTTGTTTAATTAGACCTCGCTTATGCTCTCAGTTTTCATTTTCATACTTTCAGGTGTAGCAGTTGGCTATCTGATACGCAATAGAACATACAAACAACATGTTGGTTCAGTAATCAATATCATAATTATAGTTTTATTGTTTTTTTTAGGAGTTGCTGTGGGAGGCAACAAGCAGATTGTTGAAAGCTTTGCAAGCATTGGTTTCGATGCCTTTGCCATTGCTTCTGCTGCAACGCTTGGCAGCATATTGTGTGCTTGGTTTGTGTTTCATCGTTTTTTCAAAAACAAAGAAAACAAATCATGAAACAATCATTTATATACCTACTGTTCTTTGCTTTAGGCATAGCCCTTGCTATACCTAGATTAATGCCAGTTTACTTTATTGAGAACGATATTTCGAAATGGATTCTTTATCTTCTCCTATTCTTTGTTGGCATACAGATAGGCACGAATAAAAACATACTAAACGTCACAAAGTCTGTAGGGTTTAAAATAATGCTTGTGCCATTGGCTACTACTATAGGAACTTTTGCAGGAGCTATCATTATAAGCTTTTTCCTTAAAGACCGAAGCATAACAGATTGCCTGAGCGTGGGTGCTGGCTTTGCTTACTACTCTTTGTCGAGTATTCTCATTACCGAGTATCGTGGGGCAGAGTTAGGAACAATTGCATTGCTTGCAAACATTATACGCGAGTTCATTGTTCTACTGCTTGCTCCCTGGATTGTGAAATATTTTGGCAATCTTGCACCAATAAGTGCTGGAGGTGCTACAACAATGGACACAACTTTGCCTATTATAAGTAAATATTCAGGTTCAGACTATGTAATCATAGCCATGTTTCATGGTATTATAATAGATTTTTCTGTGCCAATATGGGTAAGTCTTTTTTTAAGTTTATAAAAAAACAACAAACAATTAATTAATGAAGGTTCCTATTTTTATCTCTATACTTCTTGTTTTTTTAGCAGCCAACTATTATGTAGCATTGCGACTATACCAGTTGATTCCTGCAAACCTAATAGTTAGAATTGCTTTTATCACAATTCTAATTATTTGCATTGGTTCTCTCTTTCTGTTTTTTCCACTTCATAAGAGTGTGTCTTTTGCAACAGGCGCACTACTATATAGGATAGGAACAGCTTGGATGATTGGTTTTCTCTATTTTATTTTAATATTTGCAGTAATTGATTTGGTGAAACTATTAAACAGAATATTTCACTTTATAAATAAGGATGTTTTATATAGCCTCACACATCATAATTACCTATCACTCACAGTGATTGTAGGTAGTGTACTTCTACTTCTGTTTATTGGCAATATTAAATACCACAAAAAAAGGAGGGTGCACTTCAATATTGAGACCAATAAATTATCTCCTCGGCAAAAGCCCATAAGAGTAGTTGGCATTAGCGACCTACACTTGGGCTATACTATTGGCTCTGATGAGCTACAAAAATGGGTGCAAATAATAAATGCCGAGAAACCTGACATTGTAGTTATAGGTGGCGATTTAATTGACAACAATGTAAAACTTGTGGAACATATGGAGTTGGACAAAATACTCCGAAAGATTGAAGCTCCTTTGGGCGTTTATGCCTGTTTGGGAAATCATGAATATATAGCGGGGGTTGAAGAAAGTATTGAATTTCACGAAAAATCAAACATCACAGTTTTAAGAGACACCTCTATTACAGTTGCAGACAATTTCACACTCACTGGTCGCGACGATATTCACAACCCCAACAGAAAACCTCTAAGCGCCATTGTTAATGGAGTAGATAACGGCAATTTCAAACTACTGTTAGATCACCAACCAAGCAATTTAAAAGATGCCGAAAATCAAAAGATAGACCTCCAGTTTTCGGGGCATACACATTATGGACAAATATATCCAATCACATTTATAGTGGAAGCTATGTTCGAAAATCCTCATGGCATGATTGAAAAAGGATTAACAAAAATTTATGTATCTTCCGGACTGGGTATTTGGGGTGGAAAGTTTAGATTGGGCACACAATCCGAATATGTAGTATTTGATATTGCAAACCAAAAACTATAAACACAAACCGCTATGACAGTATATTTTTACGCTCTTTTTGTGCATCTCTCTATCAATGTTTATATCTTTCTAAAAGGGATGAGACTTTTGGAAGAAAAGAAAACATTGCGTGCCATATTTGCATCATTCTTTATTATAGAATTCACACTTTATCTTACAGGGCTACTACTCTACCCTATTCTCCCGATGAATATCGTCAGATTTCTGTGGTTGATGGGTTCAACCTGGATGGTGTTTATATTTTATATGACGCTAATGTGGTTGATTATAGATTTAGTGCTTTACCTGAACAGAAAAAAACCTGTGTTAGGCTCCTACTTTAATAATCATCCTCGCAACTCGGGCGCTATATTTTTCACAGTCACTACTTTATCTATTGTTGCTATTATGTATATAGGCAACCGTAATTTTAGATATCCAGTTGTAACAAAGCAGGAAATTACTATCAACAAAAGTGCAGGCAATATCTCCTCTATGCGCATAGTTGCCATAAGCGATTTGCATTTGGGTTATTTAATTGACAACCGATATGCCAAACGATATGTAGATTTAATTATGGAGCAAAACCCCGATTTGGTTGTTTTTGTTGGAGATATTGTAGATGCAGAAATCGACCCCCTTGTCAATCAAAAAATACACCAAGAGTTCATAAGACTCACCCCCCCTTTGGGAGTATATGGCTGTACTGGCAATCATGAATTTAGATATCAAGCCCAAGCCAAAATTAATTGGATACATAATTATGCCAATATCAAAATGATAAGAGACTCTGCAGTGTTGATTAACAATTCATTTTACCTTATAGGAAGAGAAGATTATGTATATTCCCAACGTGCCGATTTGAAAACAATTATTGAAGAGCAAAACATCGACACTTCTATGCCACTGATTGTACTAAACCACACACCAGATAATTTAGACGAAGAGATGGAAAATGGAGCAGACATTGCTCTATACGGACATACACATGATGGGCAGATATTTCCCTTCAACATCTTAACACGCATGATATTTGAAGTTTCAAGTGGGCGACACACATGTGTTTGTAAGTTCTGGCGTAGGACTATCGGGTCCGCAATATAGAATAGGTACTAAGTCTGAGATTGTTGTGCTAGATGTAACGTTTAGCGGTAATTGATAAATTTATAATATATCTACCACCTTATCTAGCTGCACTCCGTTTGATCCTTTTATAAGAATGCAGTGATCTAACAATGGGCGTGCGGCAAATTCATCCATCAACTCACCCACGTTATCATAAACCGGGAAATCTGTATCTAACTCTTTAAAAGAGCTTCCAACTAAGTATACTTTGGTAAAAGAGTAATATTAATGCTTTGGGAGATAGCGGGAAGTTTACAAAACTATCAAGTGCTGCTTTCATGCTTGTAGGATTGGCATTGTAGGCATCAATAACTAGTGTATTCTTCTCTGTTTTCTCAAACTGAGATCGATTATTCTTAGGAATATACGACTCTAATGCATCATTTATAAACTCAGAGTTGATTCCAAAAAAGCTACCTAAGGTAATTGCAGCCAATGCATTATCTAGGTTGTAGTCGCCTATCAAATGTGTTTTAACTTGATGCTTGTTTTCAAAAAACTGCCATTCAAACTCCAAATATGGATAGTTGGATAATACAGACCCCGAAACAAAAAGAGACGAATCGCCTCTTCCATATACATTTACACTTGTTTGGGGCAAAAGAGTCATAACATCTTTTAAAGCGCTATTGAAAAACACTTTTCCATTATTCAGCTCTAAATAATCGAACAACTCTTTTTTGGTTTTCACCACATTCTCTACAGATTCGAAGCCCTCTATGTGGGCAACACCCACATTAGTAATAAGCCCGAAGTTGGGTTCTGCAATTTCGCACAACTCTTTTATATCGCCCGGATGGCTTGCTCCCATTTCTATTACAGCTATTTCATGCTCTTTTGTCATAGACAATAGCGTGAGTGGCACACCTATATGATTGTTGAAGTTGCCTTGTGTATAAAGCACTTTAAATTCTTTTGAGAGCACTGCTGCTGCCAACTCTTTGGTAGTTGTTTTGCCATTGGTGCCTGTTATAGCAATTACAGGAGTCTTAAATGTTCTGCGGTGATAGTTGGCCAGCTTTTGTAAAACGGCGAGCACATCATCTACCAAGATGATGTGCTGGGGCCGTATTTTACTTTCATCCCATTCGTCAACAACAGCATAAGAGCAACCCTTTTCTATTGCCAACTCTGCATAATTGTTACCATTGAAGGTAGGTCCTTTAAGGGCAAAAAACATTGCACCTTCAGGACATACCCTTGAGTCGGTTGTTACTACTGGATGTTGCTTAAATATGTTGTATAGTCTAGAAATGAGCATAAATATCTGTTCGTTATTTTACATTTAGTTTACTAGCAATTGGTTTTGGCAAACCAGCTTTATTGATAACCATATTGATAGTCTTAGATTTTACAAAAGTTTCTGATGCGTACCAAAAACCATTATATGGACCTGTTTCGCCCCAAGAGTTTTTTATCATATAGTATTTATTGCCGTTTTGGTCTTTTGCAATGCCATATATATGCATAAGATGATCATCGGTAGTTTGAAAATTATCATAACCAATTTGACGCTCTTCTTGTGTAATTGTCTTTTCTTTCAACATCTCTTTGCCAATTTTGTTGCGAATTTCGTTTGTTCTCTCACCAGCACTTAGGCCTAACCAATGTGCTTGGTCGCTACCAGCATTTTCAGAAGCCTCTAAATCTGGTATAATTGCAATACCACTGCGAGAGAATCCAATTTCGCTCACATCAGTTGCCCATACTATTGTGTAGCCGTTCATCAGTGCATTGTCTACAGTTTCCATCAACTCATCTAATGGTAGGTTGTAAGAATTTGCCCAACGCCAGTTATCTGGAATTTCAACAGGAAACTGTGTATAAAAATCGTGATGTGTAAATGATGTCAACGATACGTAGTTGTCTGACTTCAAGCCCAATTCAGAAGCAAAGCTTTGAGGAGTGTATGTTTTTCCATTGTATTGAAAGCTTGTTGGTTTTTCGCCAAAATAAGCATCCAACACTGCAGAATAACCTTTAAACCAAACCGGACTTAAAGTGCGGTTTTTGTTGGCAACTACACCATTTACATAGGCAGTGAGAAGATGATTAATTTCGCCATGTTTGTGGTTATCTTCTCCGTATTCGAGTCCACCGTACACACTTTCTGGAACTACACCGTATTCATCTAATGTTTCAATAACATCGGCAGTAGAACCACCAGGTCCGAAATTAAGACTGCCATGTAAACGAGTATATTTTACAGCTTGGTCTTCGTAGTTGCGACGTACAATGTACATCTCAGACAAATCGTGTGTGCCTTTGCCCATTCTTAAGAGCTCCGACTCAAGAAAACTAACTCCAGCAAAACTCCAGCACGTACCAGTGTTTGCTTGATTTTTAATACTTGTAACAGGGTTTTCTTTTACAACTGTAAATTCATAACCCTCTGTTTCTGTTTGCGCCAGCAATAAAAATGACGCCAATAGCATAGTTGCTATTAAAAATGCTCTATTCATGTTGTTAGAATTAAAAAAATTAATAAACGGTGAGCACATCATCTTAGATAATAATGTGCTCAATTCGTATTTTACTTTCATCCTGGTCCTTCACAGAACAGGCGTATAAATAAACAAATCTTACTTCACACTTAGCTTTGTGGCTATTGGTTGAGGAAGAGATGCTTTATTGATTGTAATATTCATAGTTTTGAATCTCACAAAAGCTTCAGATGCATACCAAAAGCCATCATAAGGTCCAGTTTCGCCCCAAGAATTTTTTACCATATAATACTTATTACCTTGTTGGTCTTTTGCAATACCATATATATGCATGCCATGATCGTCGGTAGTTTTGTAATTGTCGTATTCAAGTTGACGCTCTTCTTGTGTAATTACTTTTTCCTTTAACATCTCTTTACCAATCTTGCCCCGAATCTCACCGGTTTTTTCACCAGCACTCAATCCTAACCAATGTGCTTGGTCGCTACCAGCATTTTCAGATGCTTCCAAATCTGGAACAATTGCAATACCACTACGAGAAAAACCAATTTCACTCACATCTGATGCCCATGCTACTGTGTATCCATTCATTATAGCATTGTCTATAGTTTCTATCAACTCATCCATAGGAACGTTGTAAGAGTTTGCCCAACGCCAGTTGTCTGGTACATCAAAAGGATATTGTGTATAAAAATCGTGATGCGTAAAAGAGGTCATCGAGATATAGTTGCTCGATTTCAAACCCAACTCAGCTGCAAGGCTTTGTGGAGTGTGTGTTTTTCCATTGTATTGAAAGCTTGTTGGTTTTTCGCCAAAATAAGCATCCAAAACACCAGCGTAACCTTTAAACCAAACAGGACTTAAAGTGCGGTTTTTGTTAGCTATAACACCATCTACATAGTTTTTCAAGATATAATCAATCTCTCCATGTTTGTGGTTATCTTCTCCATACTCAAGGCCACGATACACATTTTCTGGAACTACTCCGTACTCATCTATTGTCTCAAAAACATCGGCAAACGAACCACCAGCACTGAAATTAAGGCTGCCATGCAAGCGAACATACTTCTTAGCTTGGTCTTCATAGTTGCGACGTACAATGTACATTTCAGACAAATCGTGTGTGCCTTTGCCCATTCTTAAGAGTTCAGACTCAAGAAAACTAACACCAGCAAAACTCCAACATGTACCGGTGTTTGCTTGGTTCTTAATACTTGTAACAGGGTTTTCTTTTACAACTGTAAATTCATAACCTGCTGTTTCTGTTTGTGCCACTAAAAAAAACGACGCTAGTAGCATAGATGCTACTAAAAATACTCTATTCATGCTCTTAGAATTTAAAAATTAATAATTAGATTGTAAAACTATGTTTGTTTATTGTTATGTTTAAGTGCTTGATTTATTATTTTTTATTGGTTGTTTGTTTTGACAACTCCTCTATTTATTACACAAATCTACATATTTTAATGGAGAATCTGATATTGAAATAGATATTTATGACACACAAAAGCTAATTATTATTTTTAGTAGTGAGTTAGATACTTCATTTAATCTTTTTATTTTCAACCAAAAACTTATGTGTCGTTAATAATAGAAGCAAAGCACAAAACTCTTTTTGCTTCTACACGTTTAATACAAAAGATTCTTTTACTTAAATCGATTTTAAGATAATCAGCAAAACATACATCATCATGAAGGAATATAAAGCTCCAAAAAGAAAATCAAAAGCGAAAAAATACATCATGTTATTCTTGATTCTTGCAATCGGAATATTTATTTTTGTTAGATATTACTTTGTTTTCGGAACGGGTGTAAAATCAGGAGAGCTCAATTATTTAGTGCATAAAGGAGTAATATTTAAAACATATGAGGGAAAACTAATTCAATCAGGATTCAGGGCCGATAAACCCGAAGGATTTCAGTCAAATCAGTTTGAATTTTCAGTAGCTGACAAAGAATACACTACAAAGAATACTTTGCGGTAATACCGTGGCGAGGGTTCACCAAATTTATTGTTGATAGTATAGTAACCATAAATGACTCAAGGCCAAATACTAACCTCCCATATAATGCATTACCCTCACAATAGTAATTATTAATTTATTACACAATACAAATATAAAACAAACTAGATACAGATGACAAAAGAGACAATCCTATCTGTTTTTAGTTGATAATTTATGAATAATATGGAACAAGAACAGCGTCAACGAATAGAAAAAATGGAGAATTCTTTCAATGAAATGAGTAAGGAATTGCAAAATTTAGAAACCGCCTTGGATCAATGGACTGATAAAATGTCTTTGTATGATGATATTGTAAAGTACTATACAGGAGAAGAGTGGAGAATTGATCTTGAGGCATCAAACCAAGAAGATTTTCCTACCCCACAAGAACTTCCACATGGTGTGTTAGCTGAAGACACCATCTTTAACGAGATGATTAGGCATAGAGAAATAGCTATACAACTATTGAAGATAGGAACAAAAATGTTGGATTTGAGTGCATACATGAGCAGATATATAGATAATTATCTATATATCTGCTCATTTTGCTTCTAATTATTAGCGCAAAACGCCAATATTATTTATCTTTGTAATAAGCACACTTAATTGTTAATTACGCTAGTGTCTTATAACCCTACAAAAAGCTTTAATAAAAAAATGAAGACAAAACTCTTAGTTACACTAATGGCTCTGATTAGCTTCTCGGCCTTTGCACAAAAGCAGGAGAATCGGTATTCAGAAATTACGAATCCTAAATTGGTAAACATCAACAAACTACCACCAAGAAGTAGTTTCTTCTCGTTTACAAATGTTACTGATGCAAAAGAGGCATCATACTCATCAAAAGGCAGCAATGTATTGCTACTGAACGGCACTTGGAAATTTCATTACACCGAAAACTTTAGTGAGCGACCAATGAAAGATTTCTACAACTTGCAATACGATGCACAATCGTGGAATGATATTCAAGTTCCAGGCAATTGGGAAGTTCAAGGCTTTGGCACTCCCATTTATGTGAATGCTACTTACGAATTCACATCACCTGGACATCCACCCTATTGGGACAAACCAGTTCCTCCATTAGTTCCAGAAGAATTTAATCCAACC
>CAJDVE010000026.1_pt1 | contig 10076 bp, 4 predicted proteins | sample 7391271 | NCBI WGS metagenome assembly CAJDVE01 (sample SAMEA7055701, study PRJEB34461) | soil metagenome | biome: terrestrial ecosystem; feature: Peninsula; material: soil | place: Antarctica | collected 2016
GGTTCGCATGCTACGAAAAGTACCATCAACAGCATCGAAATACATATAATTGTTTTATTCATGTTGTTTTACATTTTAATAAATTAGATAATCAGAGAGTTTACCAACCTGTAAATTCAGCGTCTGCTGTATTCCATCCTTTGTTTTGAGTGAGAACCCCATCCGAAAGATCAACCTGAGTTTGAGGAATAGGCCAAAATCCACCAGTGGCTTCATACCTAGCTTTATAACCTCCACCAAAACCTTTCATTACGGCGTCAATACCACGGTTTTTGATAGATACTCCTTCTTGTTTAGCCAATTGGTTAGCAGCATCACCCCATCTCATAAGGTCGGCGTAGCGTAGCCCTTCGAAAGCCAATTCCCAACGACGTTCTTTTTTAAGCGCATCAAGAGAATAACTATATGTCCTATTTGATAATCATCTTGAGCACCATCTTTCAGAATAGCGTATGATTTATAAAATTTACCATCACTGTCATAGGCAGTTATAGGTGTTAATTTCTTTTGCCAATAGCCTGTTTCTTCCATTTGTGAGTCTGCTCCCCATTCATAACTTTCTAGTTCAGCTTCTGCATCAAGAATTGAAGCTACACGTCTAATGTCATTCGGCTCGGCTTGTCTCCATTCATTCCATAGCTCGCTATTAACAGGACCAGCTCCCCAACCCTGACCAAATGGGAAAGTAGATTCACCTCCATTGCCACTTCGCAAACCAAAGTGTAAGACATACTGATTGCTATATCCTAAAGTAAACTCATAACCCCAGTCAACAGAAGTACCATATTTAATGGCAAATATACTCTCCTTGTTACCATCATCTGCCCACATAAGACCTTTGTCTTTTGTGAAATTGTATTTGCCAACAGTATACTCATTTGTATAAGGCCATAGGTTTCGGAAGTCACTTACCAAACCATGTCCACTACTTGTTATACAATCTTCTAACCACGCAATAACTTCGTTTTTGCTAATGCTTCCTTCAGGAAGAGGTAGTGCGTCTTTCCCATAATATCCTGTATAGAAAAGAAACACGCGAGCCATAAGAGCTTCTGCAGCCCATTTTGTGGCATGTCCCGATTCTACTGAAGTGTAAGGAGAAGAATACATCATCTCAATAGCACTCTTTAAGTCAGAAGCAATTTGTGCGAAAGTTTCGTCTGCTGGTGCTTGTGGAATATTCTCGGCTTTTGTTTTTAAAATAAGTGGTACTTCTCCGAAAGTTTGTGACAACTCGAAATAGAAAAGTGCACGCAGAAAATGAGCTTCCCCTTTAAAATGATTCCTTTGTGCTTCGCTTTCCCAATCATCAAAATTGTCAAAAGTCTCAAGTGCCATGTTGGCACGGAAAATACCTTGATAACGTGCTTCCCAAAATGAGCCAAAAGTATTTGGTTGAGTATCCATCAAATGGTCGAACCCTTGCATGAATTTATCATTCTCACCACCACCACCAAAACGATCGTCTGAAGCAAGCTCTGCCGCATAGAAATAAGTGTTTTGTGGAGTTCCGCTTGAAGCACTAAAAGTGCTATATATTGCTGTCAACGATTTCTCTGCATCTTCTAAAGATGCTGGAAAGTTGCTTGTGTTTTGCTTTGTGTAGCTCTGTGTGTCAAGGAAGTCTTCACATCCTGTGAACATAAGAGCTGTACACAACGCTATTCCTGCAAAAAATATCTTTTTCATAATTATATTCTATTAAAATTTTAAGTTAACACCCACTAAATATGTTCTTGGGCTAGGATAGAATCCTAAGTCAATACCAGATACCCATCCTCTGTCTGCTCCATATCCAACTTCAGGGTCCATACCCGAGTAATTGCTGATAGTGAATAAGTTTTGAGCAGTAAAATAGATGCGTGCCTGACTGAAAGGAAGAGCTTTGATTGAGTTTTTCAAATCATAGCCAACAGTAAGGTTTTGAAGTTTTAAATAGTCACCATTTTCAACATAGATATCAGAAATGTTTTGCCAATTTGAATGGCTACCACTTGTCAATCTTGGTAATCTATTAGAAGTGCCTTCACCATGCCATCTTTCAAATATATCAGTAGTGTAGTTTTCTAATGGTTTATCGGCAAACGAACGATATGATTTTGCAATCTGATGGCCAAATTTTCCAACAGTTGTTACCGAAAGGTCAAAACCTTTATATCCAACATTGAAAGAGAAGTTAGCCTGAAAATCAGGATTTGGATCACCAATTTTCACTTTGTCATCATCTGTAATACTACCATCACCGTTTGTATCTACAAAAATAAGATCACCAGGTTGTGCTCCTTCCAATTTCGCACTTGTAGAGGCAACCTCTTCAGCATTTTGGAAAACACCAGCAGTTTTATAACCCCAGAAATAACCAATTGGAAATCCTACTTCAGCACGGTACATCTCTTTAGTACCCTCGCTCAGTACATTACTTGCTCCATGAATAATGCCTTCGGCATTGGCAATTCTAAGTACCTCGTTTTTATTGTGTGTGAAGTTAATATTAGCTCCATAGTTGAAATCTCCAATTCTATCGCGCCAGTCTAAACCAATTTCAAACCCCCTGTTTTCTATATCACCTCCATTTATGAAAGGTGGGTTTGTACCATACGATGCTAAGATAGGAGCTACTACTAGCCAATCTTTTGTGGTTTTCTTATACCAATCGAAAACAAAGCCAAGTCGACTATTAAAAAAGCGAGCGTCAATACCAATATTTAACTGCTCCGAAGTTTCCCATGTTACATCAGGATTAGGTAGAATATCGGCATATCCACCAGTTACTAGGTTTTCTTTATCATTTCCAAAATAATAACCATTGCTTGTATCAAAAGCTATTGTAGCCAAGTATTGGAAAGGCGAAATATTTGCATTACCATTTTGACCCCAACTTGCTCTAATTTTCAAGAAATCCATCCACGATTGAGTTCCTTCCATAAATGGTTCGTTAGTTACAATCCAACCAGCAGAAGCAGAAGGGAAATAACCCCATCTATTACCTCTTGCGAAGTTTGAAGAACCGTCGCTACGTAAAATAAAGGTAGCCATATATTTCTCTTGGTAGTCATAGTTTACACGACCAAAGAATGAAGCAATTGCTCCTTCACCCCATGGAGCCCCACCAACAGATGTTTGATTGGCGGTTATACCTTGCGTGTTGGTTAACCAAGCGTGATTCCATGATCCTGGAAATAACGAGTTTGAGTTGGCTGCATTCACACCTTCGCCCATACCCCATTTCTCAATTGACTGTCCTACAACTATATCTGCAGAGTGAATATCATTTATATTCATTGCGTAAGAGAACGTGTTTTCGAATGTATAGCTATAACCTACCGATTGACTCTGGCTTACATCGTCGGTCGCATTGTTTATAGTAGTAGACAACTCGTATGTAGGTGTATATTGCCTGTAGCTAGAAGCATTCATTTTATAACCAAAACTACTTCTATACTTTAAGTCTTTTATTGGTTGTATCACGGTATACACATTTGCAAATAGAGAGTGGTTCTTAGATAAGTTCTGACCTCTTCTGTATGACATCTCCGCAATAGGATTACCAACAAATCCTGCAAGTTTCCAATTATCGGCTACTTTGCTAGGTTGGTCGTAATAATTGCCATCGCTATTATAAACTGGCATTAATGGATTACCCACAATTAGATTATGCACGTCGTTCCAGTATATATCACCAATACCAACACCAGATTTAGTGTTGTAAGAATAGGTAAGGTTTTCTCCAATAGTAATTACATCAAAATCTTTTGCTTTCAATAATACATGCTCAGAGTTTATTCTACCTGTATAGCGTTGAAAGTTAGGTTCAACAGGTTTACCTATAATTCCGTCTTGTTCTGAATAGGAGAAACCCATAGAGAATTTAGAAATATCAGTCCCACCCATTAATCCAAAGGCGTGATTTTGTGTTAATGCATTTTTGTTGCGCGCTTCTTCTAACCAATTTGTTCCATTCCAGCTTCCATCTACAATAGATTGATACTGATTTGGAATTTGCTTAGCAAAGTCGATAAGTGGAGTTCCTTCGTTGTAGCGCGATTCATTAACAATAGCCATATATTCGCTTGCATTCAAAATAGAGGGCATTCTATATACATTTTGCACACCAATCCAACCATCATAGGTTAGTTGCAGTTTGCCTTCTTTTGCTCTTTTTGTAGTAACCAAAATTACACCATTGGCTGCACGCGCACCATAAATTGCAGCCGATGCCGCATCTTTCAGAACATCTATCGACTCAATGTCTGAAGGATTTAGTGTGTTGATATCCCCTCCAGCAACACCATCAATAACATATAGTGGAGAAGAGTCTCCAACAGTACCAATACCACGGATGTTTACTTTAAAACCTTCGCCTGGCATACCAGACCTCTGGGTAATGTTCACTCCAGGAGCTTGTCCTTGCAAGGCGCCAAGTGCGCTAGTAGTACTTAGTTTTGTTAAGCTCTCACCGTCTATCTGAACTGTAGCACCAGTTATGAGTTTCTTTTTCTGAACACCATAACCAACCACCACAAGTTCATCTAGTGCTTGTGAGTCTTCTAGCAAAACAATATCTAATCTTGTTCTTCCTGCTGTACTTATCTCTTGCGACAGATATCCAATATAAGAGATTTGCAGTGTTGCATCATTCTCTACATTTAAAGAAAAGTTTCCATCAAAATCGGTAACAGTTCCGTTTCTTGTTTCTTTTTCAATAATGTTTGCTCCAATAATAGGTTCACCATATGAGTCAACAACAGTTCCTCTAATAGTTTTGCTGTTTTCCTGAAGTTCGGCAGCAATATCTCTCATCTCTTTTGGAGAGAGTATAATTTGTGCGCCTTTTACTTCATATTGCACATCGTGAGACGAGAATAACCGATCTAATACTGACGATATGGCAGCATTCTCTACTTTTACACTTACAGTTCTATCAACATCTATTAATCGATTACTGTACAAAAAGTAGAAGTCTGATTTTTTCTCAATGGTTTGCAATACCTTCTCGATGGAACTGTTTTTTATATCCAACGAAATTTTTGCATTTTGAGAATTTGCATATTCGGCATTTATATTAAATGCGAACACAAAAAGTAAAAAGAGAGTGATTCTCATAATTAGGGGTATTTTACTTAACGAAGTACAAAGAGGCTGTACTTCTTTGAGGTTTAATAATTTGTTCATACTTTTACATTGTTATTAAATTGAAATAGTGGTTTAGTAACTTTATTGCTTAAAGGTGAAGTGAGATTTTCCTTATTGCAATATGCTTTTTCTGGGGAGGAGGATTTATTTCTTCTCCCTTTTTTCGGTAGTTTTTTAAGTTGATGTCTTCATATAATTTTAAGGGTTTAAATTTATTTGCATTTTATGGTTACAATTTTTTGTGTGAAAGTTTCATCACTCAATTTCTTTTGTTTCGAGATAGAGTAATCTATTGATGCTGAAAGTTTCAATAACTCTAAAATATCTTCTAAGGTTTCGTTTGTAAAGGTTGCTGTAAACTGATAATCATCTGTTACATTGCCTTCAACTTCTATTATCACACCAAATTTTCGAGATAGTTTTGTAGCTATATTTCTTATATTCTCTCTTCTAAGCACCATTTTACCATCTTTCCATGCTGTTTCTACATACGTATCGGCCGCAGCAATAGATAGGTTATTCATTTTATTATTTACTATTGCTTTTTGTCCAGGTTTCAAAACTTGTTTTTCTGTTTGGTTTTCTAGAGAAATAGCTATATTACCTTTAGCTAAGGTTATTATATGTTTAGCGTCCTCATTGTATGCATTCACATTAAATTCGGTTCCATATGCACTTACAATGGTATTGTCTGATGTTATAACATCAAATCTATTTTTATCATCAGCAACAACACTAAAATAAGCTTCTCCAACCAACGCAACAATTCTATTTTTTTCTGTAAATTGTCGAGGATAGGTTAATTCGCTTTGCGAGTTCAACCATACTTCACTCCCATCTGGCAGTATTGCTTTTGTAACAATGCCAGGGGCAGAGATTAGGGTTATGAGTTCTTGTTGAGGAGCATCTTTTAGAAGAGGTTGCACAACATACTGAAACATTAAAAAGAGGGGCAATAGAATAGCAGCAGCATTTCGTGTAAAACTCCAAATAGTTATTTTTATTTTATCTCTCTCTATTTTTCTTTCAAGCTTATTCCAAGCTTTTGCTGTATCAATCTTTTTTTGTGCTTCTAAATCGTCAAATAGGTTGTAGGCTTTTCTAATCTGATTTACTTTTTTAGCAAAATCAGATGATGAAGTCATAAGCATATCGCACTCTTTCATTTCTAAATCTGAGAGAGTACCTTTTATATATGATAGTATATATGTTTCGTTTGTTTTCAATTGTAATTATTGTTTTAATTGGATTTAAAAAGCGTTTAAAAACCCTTTTATACTAACTAGACGCATGAGAATGTAAACACCCTATGTTAAAATGAGTATTTTTTGAGAAAGAAATTTTACTATTTAAAATAGGTAAGCAAAAGTATGATTGGGAGGTAATCTTTAAGCTCTTCTCTTAGTATTTTCAGTGCCTGGCTAATATAACTTTCTACTGTTTTAGGAGAGATGTCCATTTTGGCAGCTATTTCTTTGTAAGTCATTTCTTGGTTACGACTCATTTCAAATGCTAACCGAACGTTTGGTGGGAGTTTTTCTAAAGCTAATTGTAGCATCTCTTGCAACTCATTTGTGGTATATACATCTTCTTGTGAAGGAGATGTAGAAGAAGTGTTTTGATTTTCAATATATCGGTTGTGTGATGATTCTTTTTTGAGATGATCCAAGCATCTATTTCTAACGCTAGTAATCAAAAAATTACGAAATGAGGAGTGTATATTTAAGGTCTTTCTATTTTTCCAAATACTAAAAAAAACTTCTTGAACTATATCTTCACAAGCATCCGAAGAAGGTATATATCTGCCTGCAAAGATGCAAAGGGAGGGGTAGAACTCAAAAAATAATTCTTTGAACGCTTCATGGTCATCTTCAAAAACAATCTTTAAATAAAGAGTTTCGTAAAGGTTTTTGTCTTTCATCAACTATCTTGGTAATATATCATTCGTGAAATTATATAAAACAAAGGTAAACAAAAAATAACTTATAAAAAGGTGCAACAACTTTTAATCACTTGTTTTTCTGGTTTTTCTTCTTTAATTATGAGCGCTCGAAGTTCATTCTTCATAACATTTCATCTCAAATCTGTAAAAGAATAAGCTTGGTTATTGGTAAAAGTTGTTTGAACACTATTTTTAAGGATTAAATTTTCAATCAACTTTTAGTTATATAATCTCCATAACATTATCATTCCTCAATTGTTATATAATAAGACATATGCCAAAAAGACAGACAAACAACTTTGGCAACCTTTTTGACTATTAATATATGAAAGAGATAAGCAAGCAGCCGAAATTTTAAATACAAATTGATAACATTATAATTAAAAGCTCTCACATTTCGAATAACTAATATGAACCGAAAATAAAAAAACTATACAAATATGAACTATAACAACTTTACCATTAAAGCCCAAGAGGCTTTACAAAAAGCTATTACATTGGCACAAAGTGCCAATCAGCAAATAATAGAGCCAACACATTTGCTCAAGGCATTGATGTTGGTAGGAGAGAATATAACCAGTTTCTTGTTCAATAAACTAGGTGTTAATGCACGAAATCTAGAGTTAGCATTGGATAGAGAGATAGAATCGTACCCAAAAGTATCGGGTGGCGACCCCATGCTTAGTCGCGAAACCAATGCAGTAATGCAAAAAGCAGCCGACTTTGCCAGTAAAATGGGCGATCAATATGTATCGCTTGAGCATTTACTGCTTGCAGTACTAAGCGAGAAGAGCACTGCTTCGCAAATGCTTAAAGATGCAGGTGTTACACAAAAACACTTGCAAATGGCTATTGACGAATTGCGCAAAGGCGAGAAGGTAACTAGCCAATCGGCCGAAGACACTTATCAATCGCTAAGTAAATATGCAGAGAACCTGATAGAAAAAGCACGCGAAGGAAAACTTGATCCTGTAATTGGTCGCGACGAAGAGATAAGGCGTGTACTACAAATATTAAGTAGAAGAACAAAAAACAATCCCATCCTTATTGGTGAACCAGGAACAGGTAAAACCGCTATTGCAGAGGGATTGGCACACCGAATTATTCGGGGCGATGTGCCTGAAAACTTGAAGAGCAAAAAGATTTACTCTTTAGATATGGGTGCACTCATAGCTGGAGCTAAGTATAAAGGGGAGTTTGAAGAGCGATTGAAATCGGTAGTTAATGAGGTGGTGAAATCCGATGGCGAGATTATTCTTTTTATCGACGAAATTCACACCCTCGTAGGTGCTGGTAAGGGCGATGGTGCAATGGATGCAGCCAATATATTGAAACCTGCACTAGCGCGAGGCGAATTGCGCTCTATTGGAGCAACCACATTGGACGAATACCAAAAGTATTTCGAAAAAGACAAAGCTTTGGAGCGTCGTTTCCAGATAGTGATGGTAAACGAGCCAAGCGAAGCCGACAGCATATCTATATTGCGTGGACTAAAAGAGCGCTATGAAAATCACCACAAAGTGCGTATAAAAGATGAGGCCCTTATTGCTGCAGTGCAACTATCGAGTAGGTATATTACCGACCGATTCTTGCCCGATAAAGCCATCGATTTGATGGATGAAGCGTCGGCCAAATTGCGCATGGAGGTAGATTCTGTGCCAGAAGAGTTAGACGAGATAAGTCGCCGCATCAAGCAGTTGGAAATTGAGCGAGAAGCTATTAAGCGTGAGGATGATAAGCCCAAAGAAGATATCTTAACCAAGCAGATAGAAAATCTGCGAGAAGATGAGAGTGTGATGCGAGCTAAATGGCAATCAGAAAAAGAGATTATCAATAAGATTCAGCAAAATAAAATTGATAAAGAAGATGCCAAGTTTCAAGCAGAGAAAGCCGAACGCGAAGGCGATTACGGATTGGTGGCCGAATTGCGCTATGGTAAAATAAAACAGATAGAGACCGAAGTAGAATCTCTGAAAGAGGAGTTGCACGAACGTCAAGGAGGCCGTGCAATGATAAAAGAGGAAGTAGATGCCGACGATATTGCCGATGTGGTGGCTCGTTGGACAGGAATTCCGGTAAGTAAAATGATGCAAAGCGAACGCGAAAAACTATTGCACTTAGAAGAAGAGCTTCACAAACGTGTGGTAGGACAGCAAGAAGCTATTCATGCAGTAGCCGACGCTGTGCGTCGTAGTCGTGCAGGATTGCAAGACCCCAAGAAACCAATTGGTTCGTTTATCTTTTTGGGTACAACAGGTGTGGGTAAAACCGAATTGGCAAAAGCCTTAGCAGAGTATCTGTTCGACGACGAGAATATGCTTACTCGTATAGATATGAGCGAGTATCAAGAGAAATTTAGCGCATCGCGCTTAGTGGGAGCGCCTCCTGGTTATGTGGGTTATGACGAAGGTGGCCAACTCACCGAAGCCATTCGCCGCAAACCCTATTCGGTAGTGTTGTTCGACGAAATAGAGAAAGCACACCCCGATGTGTTCAATATCTTATTGCAAGTATTGGACGATGGTAGACTAACCGATAACAAGGGTAGGGTAGTCAACTTTAAAAACACCATTATTATAATGACTTCTAACTTGGGTTCTAACCTTATACGCGACAAATTTGCACAAATCACAGCAACCAATCGCGAAGAGATAATAGATAGAACCGAACTAGAAGTAATGGAGTTGTTGAAAAAGACTATTCGTCCAGAGTTCTTAAACAGAATTGATGAAACCATTGTGTTTACTCCACTCACAGAGAAGGAAATTGCTGAGATTGTAGGTCTACAGTTGGACGGTCTTGCTAAGATGCTTCACCTTAATGGTATCGATTTGGAATATACGCCCGAAGCTGTACGCAGTATTGCTACCGAAGGGTACAATCCAGAATTTGGTGCTCGTCCAGTGAAACGTGTTATCCAACGCAAAGTGTTGAATCAATTATCTAAAGACCTGTTGGCAAACACTGTAGATAAAACGAAACCTATTGTGATAGATGCTGT
>CAJDVE010000075.1_pt1 | contig 10061 bp, 8 predicted proteins | sample 7391271 | NCBI WGS metagenome assembly CAJDVE01 (sample SAMEA7055701, study PRJEB34461) | soil metagenome | biome: terrestrial ecosystem; feature: Peninsula; material: soil | place: Antarctica | collected 2016
CTATATTTTGTCTCTCCTCAAAAAAATCTTCTTTAAATAATACAACACAGGGTTTGTATACTTCAAATTCTTCCATGGCCTACTTGAGTGAGGAAGATGCAGCACCTCGGTACCTTTTACCAAATAATTTTTGAAGCCAAGCTTTCTCGATTGTTTAGTAATATGAACATCAAACCAATCTTTCTTTTGGTCAAGTGTTTTAAAATCAAACTTTTTGAGGTAACTGTTTGTAATAAGCGTGCAGCAAAAGCTAATACTATGCAGAGCAACAATAGTTTCGTTGCTTTTAGTTTTTTCGTAAAGATAAGGAAAGTTATAGTTACCCTTTTTATCCACCGTAATGGCGGCAACCATGCCAGCATCGGCTTTCTCCTTTGCAACTTTCAGCAAGTTGGAAATTGTGTCGGGTTTTACTATTACATCAGACTCAACAATTATCAACGGACAGTTTTTGCTAATAGCCATCTCTTGTGCTATTTCGAGCACCAACTTATAGTTGGGAGAAGGTGTAGAGGTGATATCTTCTAAATGTATCGCTTCGAAACCTAACCTATCTTTTGCTTTGTCTAGAAACTTTTTTGTTTCGGGTTCGCTAAAATCATTATATACGTAATACTCAATATCCGCTTCCGTTTTAACTATTGCTTCAATAGTCAGCTTAGTTGTATCCAACGAGTTTTTTACAGGAGTAATAACAAATAAATCGACACACCATAATCAAAATAAAACGCAACCTAAACCAACATCCAAACAATATTTACACTAATTATTATAAGTCGTACAATTGGCTTCAAATAATTTGCGCTAAATAAACTTTCAAGTATGCATAATTTAGCTAAATTTGTAAACATAAGAATGTATTATCCACTTAAAGAAACCACATATCTATGAATAAAATTGTAGGGAAAGAATACCTATCAGATAAAATTGTGAAGCTTGAAGTTGAAGCTCCTTTAATTGCAAAAAGCAGAAGAGCTGGGCATTTTGTAATTGTACGTGTGGGCGAGAGGGGCGAACGTATTCCATACACCATAGCCTCTTCAGATACTAAACGAGGCACAATAACGTTAGTGATACAACTTGTTGGCAAATCGTCGCAAAAAGTGGGCGCATTAGAAGTAGGAGACTACATTACCGACTTGGTGGGTCCGCTTGGTAAAGCAACAAATATAGAACAATTTGGCACAGTAGTATGTGCTGGAGGTGGTGTAGGAATTGCACCAATGTTGCCAATTATAGAAGCCATGAGTAAAGCTGGCAATAAGGTTATAGCTGTTTTGGGTGCACGCACAAAAGATTTGGTAATACTAGAAGACCAAGTAAAAGCGTTTGCCGATGAAGTAATTGTTATGACCGATGATGGAAGCTATGGCAATAAAGGATTGATTACCGAAGGAATTGAGAAAATAATTAATAGAGAAAAAGTTGACCTTTGCCTTACCATTGGCCCAGCTATTATGATGAAGTTTGTTTCATTGTTGACAAAGAAATACAACATCCCCACCCTTGCATCGCTCAATACCATTATGGTAGATGGCACTGGAATGTGTGGTGCATGTAGAGTGACAGTAGGTGGCAAAACTAAATTTGTATGTGTAGATGGACCTGAGTTTGATGCACATCAAGTAGATTTTGATGAAATGTTGATGCGCTTAAAAGCTTATAACTAGGGACAAGAGACAAGGAACAATAAATCAACTCCTTACCCCTCACCCTTAACTGTTTACCCCTTACTTATTACTTACAACTTATAACTTACTACTTATAACATTATGCCTTCAAAAGAATATTTAAAAGCAGAACGCTCCACTCCATGGCGCGAAGAGATACGAAAAGCTATCAGAAATAAAGACCGCACAGATATGACCCGTGTGGTAATGAAATCGGTAGACCCTGAAGTGAGAAGCCGAAACTACCAAGAGGTAAATTTAGGTTTAACTGTAGAGCAAGCTGTGGCTGAAGCCCAACGCTGTTTAGATTGTGTGAATCCAACATGTATTGAGGGGTGTCCAGTAGAAATAAACATTCCTAAATTTATTAAGAACATTGAACGCGGAGAGTTTCTTGAAGCTGCAAAAACATTGAAAGAAACAAGTGCATTGCCAGCAGTTTGGGTAAAATACGGATTTGACGTAACTGTATTTGAAGCCCTTCATGAGTTAGGCGGTGTATTGCGTTATGGTATACCAGAATTCCGACTGCCCAATTATATTGTAGATGTAGAGATTGATGTGTTGGCAAAAATGGGTGTTAAGTTCAACACTAACTGCATTGTAGGTAAAACTATATCGCATGAAGATTTGCATGAAATGGACTTTAAAGGAATATTTGTGGCAAGCGGCGCAGGTCTGCCTCACTTTATGCACATTCCAGGCGAGAACCTTAATGGTGTAATGTCGTGCAACGAATACCTGACCCGTATCAATTTAATGGATGCTGCCAACCCAGAGAGCGACACACCAGTGTTGATGGGTAAGAAAGTAGCCGTTATTGGTGGAGGAAACACTGCAATGGATGCTGTGAGAACCGCAAAAAGATTAGGTGCCGAGAGAGCAATGATTGTATACAGACGCTCTGAAGAAGAGATGCCAGCACGACTAGAGGAGGTGCACCATGCTAAAGAAGAAGGCATTGAATTCTACAACCTACACAACCCATTGAAATACGAAGGTGATGAAAACTTTCGCGTAAATAAAATGCTACTACAACGTATGGAATTGGGTGAGCCTGATGCATCTGGACGTCGTCGTCCACTACCTATCGAAGGTGATACAATATGGATAGATGTCGACCAAGTAATTGTAAGTGTGGGCGTATCGCCCAATCCGCTTATCCCTTCAACTTTTCAAGGATTAGAAGTTACAGATTGGGGTACAATTGTGGTAAACAGCGATACTATGCAATCGGCACAAAGCGACATATATGCAGGAGGCGACATTGTTCGTGGCGGTGCAACAGTAATCTTGGCAATGGGCGACGGACGAAAAGCTGCTAAAGGCATGAGTGAAGCATTGCTTGCTAATTAACATTGACTTAATTGTCAAAAGCCACAAACTATAATTGCATATAAACAAAAAGAGATGAAGATATTAGCAGATGCTCATATTCCTTACCTACAAGGAGTAGCAGAGCAGTTTGGCCAAGTAACCTACCTGCCTGGCAATGAGTTTACCAAAGAAACAGTAAAAGAAAACGAGGTTTTAATTGTTCGTACTGTTACTCATTTCGATGAGAAAATATTGGCAGGTTCAAACGTAAAACTTATTTGTTCTGCCACTATTGGTTTCGACCATATCGACACCCACTATTGCGAACAAAACAATATTGCTTGGCGCACAGCCCCCGGTTGCAATGCAAGCTCGGTAGAGCAATATGTAACAACATCGATAGTGAGAATGGCACAAAAGCACAACTTCGAACTAAAAGATAAAACAATAGGTATTGTGGGTGTAGGCAATGTAGGCAAAAAAGTGGCGCATGCTTGTCAAACACTGGGTATGAAAGTGTTGCTTAACGACCCACCCCGCCAAGAGTTAGAAAAATCAGACGCTTTTGTAGATTTAGCCACTATTAAAAGAGAAGCAGACATTATTACTTTTCACACACCACTAATTAAAGAGGGCAATCATGCTACTTATCATTTAGCAGATATAACTTTTTTTGAAGAACTAGCTAAAAAGCCTATCATCATCAATAGCTCTAGAGGAGCAGTGGTGAGCAATGAAGCCCTAAAGAGTGCTCTAAGAAAAGGAGAAGTGCTGGGCGCTATTATCGACACTTGGGAAAACGAGCCAAATATCGATAGCGAATTGTTGGAGATGGTAGATATTGCAACGCCACACATTGCAGGCTACTCGGCCGATGGCAAATGGAATGCTACAAGAATGAGTTTAGAAACTATAAACAATTTTTTCAATCTCAACAAAGATCCAATAAAACTACTTCCAATAATTAAACCTGTGGAAGATACTATCGACCTATCTCAAGTTGGCAGCAATGAGCAATTGGCAAAAGCCCTGCTTTATAGCTACGACCCATTGAAAGATTCGGCTTTACTAAAAGAGAGCCCCGATAAGTTTTACTACTTTCGCTCACACTATCCACTTCGAAGAGAATACAATGCATACACAATTGTGAATGCAAACAGCAAAACAGTCACTATAGCAAAAGAGTTGAACTTTAATATTGAATAATTCTAAAAATCAAATTATTGAAGTACTCTTATTTTTAATAACCATATTAAAATAGTATTTTTGCAAAACGAATAGAATACACTTTAATTTATAACACAAAACGAATTTATGAAGACTAAAAACTTTTACTTATCGCTTCTAATGCTTGCCTTTATAGGCCTTTTGAGCACATCGTGCAGTAGTAAGTTAAAACCGTTGACACCGTCACACTTCAACGTTACTCCGTCTCCACTTGAAACAGTTGGAAATGAAGTACCAGTTTCAGTAAACGGTATTTTCCCTGAAAAATGGTTTAACTCTCACGCTACTGTAGTTGTAACTCCTGTTTTAAAATTTGCAGGAAGAGAAGCTTATGGAACTCCATATACATACCAAGGCGACAAAGTTGCTGGTAACGGTATTGTTATCAACAAGAACAGAGGTGGCAATCTTGCTATGAAATTCAAATACGAATATGAACCTGCAATGCGCGAGTCGGAACTGTTCCTTCGTTTCAGTGCAAAAATAAAAGGCAAGACTGTAGAATTACCCGAAGTTAAAGTTGCAGACGGAGTAGTAGCTACTTCAGCTTTGGCAAGTGCACTTAATACAGATCCATCTGATGCTCAAGATGCTTTCCAACGCATTATACAACAAAAACAAGATGCTAACATTCTTTTCTTAATTCAGCAATCTAACTTAAGATCAAGCGAATTGAGCAAAAGTGAAATTGCAGCTTGGAAAAAACGTGTAAAAGATGCTTACGATGATGAGCGCCAAAATGTAGATATCGAGATATCGGCATACGCATCACCTGATGGTGGACTTTCGTTGAACGAAAAACTAGCAGCAGAACGTGAAAAAAGAACTTCAACTTATCTTGAAGATGAGATGAAAAAACAAAATGTAAATACTAATATAAACGCTCGCTATACAGCAGAAGACTGGGAAGGTTTCCGTCAGTTAGTTGAAGCTTCTAACCTACAAGACAAAGATTTAGTTCTTCGTGTACTTTCTATGTACGATGATCCTGAAACGCGCGAGAGAGAGATTAAAAACATATCATTTGTTTTTGAAGAGTTGGCAGAAACTATTCTACCACAACTACGTCGTTCAAGATTAACTGCCAATATCGAAATTATTGGTAAATCAGACGATGAAATTATGGATGTGTGGAAAAGCAACCCTAAAGAGTTGGATATAGAAGAACTTATGTATGCAGCTACTTTAACTGAAAACAGAGCAGAACAAGAGAAGATTTACCAATTTATCACAGCAAACTTCTCGCAAGATTATCGCGCTTGGAACAATATTGGAACAAACTTCTACCGTGCAGGCGAACTAGACAAAGCTATGCAAGCATACAACCGTGCATTACAAGTTAAATCAGAAGCTCCAGAAGCTCACGTAAACCTTGCACTACTTGCACTAAACAAAAACGAAACTGGTCAAGCAGAAGAGCTATTAGGAAGAGCTTCGGGTGCTAAAAACCTTGAGCAAGCAATGGGTCTATTGTATTTGAAAAATGGTGAATATGCAAAAGCAGTTCAAGCATTTGGCGATGTTAAATCAAACAATGCTGCATTGGCTCAAATACTTACTAACAACTACAACAGAGCATCAGAAATATTGAACGATATTAAAAACCCTGATGCTACAACAGCCTATTTGGCAGCAATAATTGCAGCACGCACCAACAACTTTAATGATGTAACTGCAAACCTTGCTACAGCAATAGAACACAACAGCGCAATGAAAATGCAAGCTGCTACCGATTTAGAATTTGCTAAATACAGAAGCAACCCAGCATTCCAATCGCTTGTAAAATAAGTATACGCAACTAAAGTATATAACTAAATGAAAAAAAAGGACGTCTTTAATTAGATGTCCTTTTTTTTATTTTCATGTAAAATATAATATATCTCAGAGACACCACCCATTTTTTCAATTTCATGGGGCAGGCCCAATAAAAAAATTGGGTGATACCTCTGAATGACAGTGCTATTTTAGATATTAGATGCTAGGTATAATAAAGCATTTTTAGCAGTAAAAATAAAAAAACGACCAATCTTACCCATGACTCATAAAATATTAGTACTTTCACATTCAATAAAAGATATATTGCAATGATTAAGAAAGTGAAGGTTAAAATATTCTCTAGCTTTATGCTATTAGTACTCATGCTGCTGATAGCAGGTATAATGTCGATATGGGAATTGAGCAAAATGAACACCTCGTTTACCAATGTTATCGACAACAACTATCTATCTATAGAACATGCGCTAAAGATATCCCATGCTTTGGAACGTGAGGATAGTGGTATACTAATGCTCCTTCTTGGCAACAAAGAAGAAGCTTTGAATGTAATAAACTCGGCAGACTCAACCATTACGCTCTCCATGATTGAGGTTAAAAAAAATGCGACTGAGCCAGGCGAGAAGGCACTAATTGAAAGTATAGAAACTGAATATAAAACTTATTCTATACTATTAGATTCGGTAATTGCCAATAAAATAGAACACGAAGAAATGGTCTACAAAGACTTACACAGCCAGTTTACAAACACCAAAAAAGTAATTACCAATCTTATGGAGCTAAATCAAACTAGCATGTACTCAAAAGCCAATGAGATGCACAAAAAGCTCTATCAAACAATTATGCCCAATATTGTTTCCATAGTTCTTGCTATTGTTTTTGCCCTTTTGCTCAACTTTTACATTTCGCACTACTTTGTTAATCCATTAAACAAACTTATAGATTCAATAAAAAACTACATTCCACCATCAACCAACCTACATGTAGATATAAAATCGGAAGATGAGTTGAAAACTTTAGAATTAGAGATCAATAGTTTAATCAGACGCATTCTGTCGCATAAAAAATCGAAGTAAGTGAGAAAAGAGGCAATTATAAAATATATAGGTTACGTACTGCTATTCAACGCACTGTTTCTGTATGTAGCTGCAATAATATCGTTTGTTTTAAAAGAAACATCCTTAGTTCCATTTCTATATAGTGGTTTAGTATGTACCATTCTCGGACTCTTTCCGCTTGTATTTACCGAGAAAATAGATGAAATTCGCTTCAACGAGGGGTTGGCTATAAGTGTTTTCGGGTGGATTATTACCTGCATAGTGGGCATGTTGCCCTATGTTATGTGGGGAGGAGAATTCACCTTTGCCAATGCTTTCTTCGAGAGTGTATCGGGCTACACCACTACAGGAGCTACTATACTTACCGAAATAGAATCGTTGCCCAAAGGCATTCTCTTTTGGCGCTCGGCCACCCATTGGATAGGCGGCATGGGAGTTATTCTTTTTGTTCTACTCATATTGCCACAAGCAAGAGGATTGCGCTCAAGTCTTTACAAAACAGAAGTTTCTAACCTATCGCGCATGAATTTTAAAACCAAAGCACGACAGATAGGACGCGTTATTGCCATAGTATATGTAAGTCTTACGCTACTTCAAACCATTATTCTTTGGTTGTTTGGAATGACGTTTTTCGATGCCATTTGTCATTCCATGTCCACAATAGCCACTGGAGGCTTCTCTACTAAAAATACCAGCATGGCTTTCTACAACAACTTTTGGATGGAACTAACCATTATCGTATTTATGATATTTAGCAGTCTGCATTTCGGAATGCTCTACATCACTATTATTGGCAAAAGGCCCAATCTCTTTCATTCAAAACCCGTAAGAGCTTATTTCATACTCATTGCTATAGGCGTTTTGGCGATTGCCTACAAACTCTACGACGAAAATCTATATAGCGCAGTCGACTCGCTTCGCCACAGTCTTTTTCAGGTAATATCATTGGTCTCTACCACTGGTTTTGCTACTGTAGATACTAAAGTGTGGCCAATATTCACAATTATCATACTCATCTATTTCACAGCTCAAGGCTCAATGGTGGGCTCTACTGCTGGAGGATTCAAATTCGATAGAATTTACCTCTTCTTTAAAGTATTGAGGAATCAACTACACCTTATCAACCATCCACAAGGAGTGTTTGCATCTAAAATAGACAACGAAGTGGTAGATAAAGGAATAGAGCTACAAGCAGTAAGCTTTTTGTTTTTATACATCTTGACATTTTTCATCGTTACAGTCATCCTCACCCTTATGGATATAGATGGCGTTACAGCCTTTTCGGCATCATTAGCATCTATTGCCAATGTTGGCCCAGGATTTGGCGATGTAGGCTCGCTAGATAGCTATGCTACTCTGCCTTCGGCTGCAAAGTATGTGCTCTCTTTTGAGATGTTGCTTGGCAGATTGGAGATTATGAATATATTGGCGCTGTTGTTGGTGTTTAGGAATAAATAAGGTGAAGGGTAAGACATGAAGATACATTGCGAGGTGATTGTAGGGACAAGTCACAACTTGTTCATCGTTCATCTATAACTGTTTACTGTTCACTATTCACTGTTTACTATTCACTATTTACTCACTTTAAGGTTTTCTAAAAAGAATAATGTACCTTTGTACATTCAAAAAAAAATAAATACAATTATAGATATGAACTTACTGCAGGATATGTGGGCATAGACCCCACTGCAGACTCGCTACACATTGGTCACTTGGTGGGTGTAATGATGCTAAAACACTTGCAGCGTGCAGGTCACAAGCCTATTGCCCTTATTGGTGGTGCTACAGGCATGATTGGCGATCCATCAATGAAATCGGCAGAGAGAAAACTATTGGACGAGGAGACACTGCTCAAGAACCAAGAAGGAATAAAGAAACAGTTGGCCAAGTTTCTCGACTTCGATAGCGACAGTCCCAATGCAGCCGAGTTGGTAAACAACTACGACTGGATGAAAGAATTTACATTTCTCGACTTCATAAGAGATGTTGGCAAGCACCTTACAGTAAACTATATGATGGCAAAAGACTCTGTGAGAAAGCGTTTAAGCTCTGAGTCGAAAGAAGGAATGTCGTTTACAGAATTCTCTTACCAACTATTGCAAGGATACGACTTTTTGCACCTCTACAGAGAAAAAAACTGTCGCCTACAGATGGGAGGTTCAGACCAATGGGGAAACATTACTACAGGTTCTGAATTGATAAGAAGAACAGTTGGCGGCGAAGCTTTTGCTTTGGTGTGTCCATTGATAACAAAAGCCGATGGTGGTAAATTTGGAAAGACCGAGTCGGGCAATGTATGGCTCGATAGTCGCTACACATCACCCTATCAGTTCTATCAGTTTTGGTTGAATGTAAGCGATGACGATGCTGAAAAGTATATCAAAATATTTACCGATATCTCAAAAGAAGAGATTGAGACATTGGTTGCCGAGCACGCTAAGGCTCCTCACCAGCGCTCTCTGCAAAGAAGATTGGCACAGGAGGTAACAACTATGGTTCACTCGCGCGAAGCCCTTGAGGCAGCTATAGAGGCATCGGGTATTCTTTTCGGAAACTCAACTGCCGATGCATTGAGAAAAATTGACGAAGAGACCCTTTTGCAAATTTTTGAAGGCGTTCCTCAGTTCAGAGTTTCTAAAGAAAAAGTGGCGCAAGGGGTAAAAGCTGTTGACCTTTTCACAGAAGATGCACAAGTTTTTCCTTCAAAAGGCGAAATGCGCAAACTTGTTCAGTCTGGAGGGGTAATGATTAACAAAGAAAAGCTAAATTCTTTTGACGAGATTATCGACAGCAATTACTTGATTTCCAACAAATACATACTCGCACAACGAGGAAAGAAGAATTACTTTCTATTAATTGTTGAATAATTCTTTGCGAAATACTTGCACAATTGAAAAGGAAGTTATACTTTTGCACTGCTTTTAACGAAGCACATAAGGATTGTCCCATGGTGTAATGGTAGCACATCTGATTTTGGTTCAGTCAGTCCAGGTTCGAATCCTAGTGGGACAACAAT
>CAJDVE010000155.1_pt1 | contig 10046 bp, 7 predicted proteins | sample 7391271 | NCBI WGS metagenome assembly CAJDVE01 (sample SAMEA7055701, study PRJEB34461) | soil metagenome | biome: terrestrial ecosystem; feature: Peninsula; material: soil | place: Antarctica | collected 2016
ATTCCATTTATTCAAACCATCGGGGGTAAACTCTTCGTCAATAACACCTGGTTGGTTAATAGTATCGAATAAATTCTCAACATTATAAAAGCCTACCGATAGCCTTAAGTATTGCTTATTGCTTTGAGCATAAGCTGATAAGGCAAATGTAAATGCTAATACAAGAGTAAGGTAATTTAGTTTTTTCATAATAGTTTTAATTATATATTTTAGTATCTTTATTATTGCTTTGTCTTTGATGTTAACAAATATAGAATTTATTTCTGTAAATTGGTATTGTTTTAAAAAATAATTTGTACATTCGTATAATATAAATAAACTTAATCAAGTTAATCTGTATTTCTATATCGTTTTACCATTAGATACAAAAAGAGAAGAACCGTTTAACTTGACTTTACTATTAACCCATATATTAAAACTATTATGAGTAAACTATCACGTATTGTTGGAATTATCTCGATATGGTTGCTCGGGATTTTGCCTGTTTTATCTCAAAACTTATACCTAAAAGGTGTTGTGGCTGATGAGTCTTCAGGCAATCCGCTCTCGTTTGTAACTGTGTCAGTTTCTAGCACTTCCGAACCTGTAGAAAGTGGAATGGACGGTACTTTTGTTTTCACACATTTAGTTGAGGGAACTTACACCATTCAATTTAATGCTTCGGGATATGAGAATTTAATTATAGAAAGGGAAGTTGTTTCTCCTGGAATAGATTTGGGCACAATAAAGCTGAAACCTGCTGCTTTAGCGGGAGGTTTATCAGATTTATTAGTGATGGATTTGGAGATGGAGAGTGAAATTCAAGAAATATCTCCTTTGTTATCTTCATCGCGAGATGTCTTTAACAATGTTGCTTCCTATACATTAAGTCCAGCAAGATTTAGTCAGAGGGGCTACGAAGGTAAATATTCAGATGTATATCTGAATGGTCTCAAAATGAACGATATGAATTCAGGAAATGTCATATGGTCGCTTTGGGGTGGAGTAAATGATGCAACTCGTAATCAAGAAAATTATATTGGATTAGAATCAGGTAATAGAGCAATGGTAACACATGCTACAGGTATGATGGAAAACGGATGGTCGGTAGCGCTTTCTACTTCTCGCCGTTGGGGAGAAGGTGGTTATGTTGATGGTGTTTTTTACGATGCATGGGGATATTTCTTAGCTTTAGAGAAAAAGATCAACAATAGTCATTCAATTGCTTTTACTGCTGTGGGAACTCCCACTGAGCGGGGTGTAGCAAACGGGTCTACACAAGAGGTGTATGATTTGGTGGGTTCTAATTTTTATAACTCTAATGTGGGTTATCAAGACGGGAAAAAATGGCGCAATGCTAGAGTGAGAGATAATCATGAGCCTATTATGCTTCTCAATCACTATTGGGATTTTAATGTAGATACAAAACTAACTACTTCTGTAGGTTATAGATTTGGAAAAGAGGGATCAAGCTAATGAAGTAAGCAGACAGTGGAGAGAAGATCCTAACACAAGACACATTAATTGGGATAGACTTTATAGGGTTAACTTTGATAACGATGAAACTATAAAAGATGAATATGGTAATATCATAGCACAAGGAAGACGTTCTAAATATGTGATAGAAGACCGTCGTAACGATCAAAAGCAGATAAGTGCAGCAATGGTATTTAATACAAAACTTTCAGATATTTTCAAATTAGATGCTGGAGTTAACTACCGCAAAAATACAACAGCAAACTTTAATACAATAAAAGACTTATTAGGTGGCGAGTATTGGCTCGATATTGACCAATTTGCAGAGAGAGATTTTGCTTACGATCAAAATATTATTCAAAGCGACTTGCGCAACCCTAATAGAATTGTGAAAAAGGGCGATACTTATAGTCATAATTACGATGCTCATATTCAGGATTACAAAGTGTGGGCAACAGGTACTGCCAATCTCCTGAAAGTAGATACATATGCTGGTCTCGAAGTTGGAAGGTCGTCTTTCTATAGAACTGGTAATTATCAGAGAGGACTTTTCCCCAACAACTCTTATGGAGACTCTGAAACGAAAAACTTTACAGAATTTGCAGGTAAAGTGGGTGGAACATATAAAATATCGGGCCGTCATTACATAACTGCAAATGCAGGTTACTTAGAAAAAGCACCTCATTTTGTAAATTCATTTATTTCGCCCCGAACACGCAATACGCTTGTAAGCGATTTGAAAACAGAGAAAATTTCCAGTGCAGATATCAATTACTTAATAAGAACACCACTTGCAAAAGGACGTGTAACTGCTTATTATACACGTGTTGAAGATCAAACAAAGATTATGAGTTTTTATGACGACTACCATAGGTCGTTTGGAAACTACGTAATGACCAATATCGATAAGGAGCACATGGGTGTAGAGTTTGGCTTAGAGTTGAAATTAACTCCAACTATTACAGCAGAAGGTATGTTTGGATATGGAACGTATAAATATATTTCTAATCCCGACTATGTACAAACTATCGATAATACAGAACAAATAGTAGATGAAGATAAGGTGTATTGGGAAAACTTTAATGTAGAGGGCACTCCTATGTCAGTAGGAAGTTTAGGTCTTACTTACAACTCGCCCAACTATTGGTTTGTTGGTATAAAAGGAAGTTACTTTGGTAATTCGTACATTAGCATGAATCCTGTACTGCGTACTGACAGAGGGCGTGCAGATTTAGATTATCAATATATAGAGCAAGAAAGATTTGGCTCAGGTTTTACAGTTGATGCTTTTGCAGGACTTTCTTACCGCATTCAATATAAATACTTCTTAGGAGTTAATATTAGTGCAAGTAACTTACTTGATAGAACAAATATGAAGAGTGGTGGATACGAGCAACTACGCGTTAGGGTAGAGGATGGTAAAATGACTCGTCCATTCGACAAAAGATATTTCTATATGTTTGGACGTAACTTTTTCTTCAATGTGAACTTTAGATTTTAATAAAACTATACAATTATGAATAAGATAACACGTTATTTAATAGGCTTGTTTTCACTGTTAGTTGTTTTACAGGCATGCGAATACAACGATTTTGATAATCCACCTGAGGTAGAAAAGATAGATCCAATACATAGAACCAATTCTATAAAAGAGTTGAAGTCGTTGTATGTTGAAGGAGGTAAAGTAATTGATATGATAGATGACTATGTTGTTCAAGGAAAGGTGATTTCTAGCGACAAAGAGGGTAATATCTATAAATCGTTGGTTATACAAGACGAAACCGGAGGAATAGAGATAAAAATAAACTCGAGTGGACTTTACAACTACTTTAAACAAGGCACAACAGTTTTTTTACGAGCCAATAAATTAAAAGTGGGTGCTTATGGAGGTACGCTAAGTATAGGCTCAGTTCCTGTAGATAAAAATTATGAAAATGATTTTATACCTGCAGCCGTAATGGAGAATTATATTATTAAAGCGGGGAAAGGTGAACCTGTAAAACCCACTTTATTAACTATACCTACTTTAAATAGTCAGTATAATAATATGCTTATTAAGTTGGATAATGTTCAGTTTCTACAATCTGAAGTAGCTAATGATTTAACTTTTGCAGATGGTGTAAACCAACAAACAGAAAACCGTACACTTGTTGATGCTAAAGGAAATAGATTGGTGGTTAGAACAAGTGGGTATGCTAGATTTGCGCAAACTCTTTTGCCGCTTGGGTCGGGTAGTGTAACAGGGATACTAACGTATTTTCATGATACTGCACAACTAACTATAATAAGCATCAAAGATGTGCAACTTGATAAGCCTAGATTTATCACAGTAGAAATATAATAATAAAACTGATATAACTATGAATATAAAAAAACAACAAAAATGGAGAAGCATCTCTTTGTTAGTGTTTGCTTTTACTGCATCTTTGTTTCTATTTACAAACTGTGGTAGCGACGATGATGTTTATGTTGCACCACAAGTTGCTTTTACTGAAAATGGTGTAGTTCCTGAAAGAAATGAAGTTTCATTTTCTCAAGAAGCAGGCTCAAAAACTATTGAGATAACTAGTAACCGAGAATGGACAATTACAAAAGAAGCTAATGCCGATTGGATAGATATAACATTAATAAAAGGAGAAGAAGGCAAAACTGCAGTAACTATTACTGTAAAAAGCAATAATGGAAGTGCACGCAAAGGATTCTTCACTATTGAGGCTTCAACTGCCAAAATAGCTATTAGAGTAAATCAAGCGAGTGTAGATGGTAAAGAGTTTAAATACTACACTATTCAAGAGTTGCGCAATATGTATACCGAAAGTGGAAAGGATACATGGACAGTTACTGAGCCATTATTACTTGAAGCTGTTGTTACTTCTGACAGGGTTGGTGGAAACAGCACATCGCTAAAGAACGGCTTTTTGCAAGACAAAAATGGTGTTGGATTAACTTTCCGTGTTACAGAATCTATACACGAGTTTGATATGGGAGATGAATTGAGCTTAGACCTTGAAGGTGCAGTTTTCTCACAATATGCAGGTGCTGTGCAACTTGGTTTCTCTACATCAAAAGCAATGGTGCAAGCTACAGGGGTAGCAGTTGCTCCAAAAGAGGTGACGATAGAAGAGGTTAATAGTGGTAACTACGACGGTGTATTAGTAAAAGTTAAAGATGTTCAGTTTCAAGAATATACAGGTCTTGCTTACTTCGAGGGTACTGCTTCTGCGCACAGTAGAACATTAGAAAACAAAGATGGTGCTAAAATAGTTGCAAGAACAGCAAGGTATGCCAAATTTAAAGACGAACTTCTTCCAAAAGGATCGGGTAATATTGTTGGCATTCTTTCTGTGTTCAACAACAACTGGCAATTAAATATTCGTAACCTAAACGATGTGAAAGAGATGAGCAATGACGAATCAACACGTTATGCTCAAAATACTCCTGGAACTCCAGGTGGCGATATATTGAATGAACCATTTGCAGCAAAGATTGGCTCTTTTACCGAGCATAGAGTAGTAGGCGAAGCCGACTGGTTTGGTCATTCTTATGGTGGTGAAGAGTATGTAAGAGTTACTGGGTATGAAAAAGGAGCTAATGAAAATTGGTTGGTTTCTCCTGCAATGAATTTGTCAGAAGTAACAGATGCAAGAATAAAACACTAACTGTATGGGCTACTTCAAAATACGAAAGTGGCGATCCAACTAAAGTGGAGTGGGAGAAAATTGCTTTCAATTTACCTCCAGCAAGTTCTTATTATGAGTGGGCCGATGTTGCTACAGTTATACCAAAGTCGATGATGGGTAAAGCTAAAGTGCATATAGCATTCAGATATACCAATGAAGAAGGCAAGGCATGTACTTGGCAAATACATAAGGTTGTTGTAAAATAAGGTGATAAGTAAAATATTATTAATCTATATATATGAAAAGAGGGTGTTTTATTGATTAAAATAGTCACCCTCTTTTTGTCTTTTTTTGAGTGAAACTGAAAGTGAATGAACAGTGTAACTTTATTGTAATCCTTCTTTTTATTTAAATAGAGATTATCATCCAATCTATTCAACTAATTAAGATTGAATTAGTATACACTGTTTATTACAATAATAAAAGATTGTATTCTGTTTTATCGCTCAAATGAAAACTATTAATTTAAAAACATGAATTAATCTCTTTCTCCTTGTATACTATTGAATTTATATAAGAGAGAAGGGTGAAATTTTTACCACAAGAAACTTAAACATATTGATATGCTGAAGAGATTTTATTATCTGTCATTAATTGTATTAATTGCACTATCTGCTTGTAATAATGTTAATTGGGAAAATGGAGATAAAATAGGCGTTTTCGCTATCGAAAATGGTTCAACGCTTCATGAAGGATCTATTGTTGAGAATTACGACAACTTGTCGTTTTCAACAAAAGGAAATGGAGAGTTTTATCACGATGGTCAAGCAATTTATTATCCAAAAGATGGCTCTGCCATTGATTTCATATCGTATTATCCATACAAGTCAAACATAACTTCGTATAACTATCCAATAGATATTACTGAACAAGTTGATTTTATGTATAGCAACAATCTAAAAAATGCAAGTAAAACTAATACAGCTAACAATTTAGATTTTCACAGGGTTTTGTCAAAGGTTGCTCTTACTATCGAACCTATAGGAGATGGATCTCTCGAAGGGTTGACTATAGAAGTAAACGGGTTGAAAACAAAAGCAGTATATTCTCTTGCCAATGGAAACCTTGCTATTGATGATACATCTTCAGGGCAGCTTGTATTAACACCTACTGGAAGTGATACTAAAAAAAGCGTAAGCTTCTTATTGTTACCCACTTCAGAAATGAAGAGTATAGAGGTGGTTTTTAAATTAGGTGAAAAAGCAACTTATAAATGGAAGATTCCTCATGTGTTGACGGGTGAAAGTCTTTACAGCTATCAAATAGACCTTGATGGTCTGTCGAGCGAAGTTGCGCCAGCTACAAGTTATATGGAACTACCATATTTCACATTGGGAGGTGATGCTCCAAATACGCTTAAAGCCCTCCATATGGTTAGTAACACCAGTTGGCTTAACGGTTATAGTGGACCTAACAATCAAAGAAACTACACCATACTTTACGACATTGATAATTGCATTCCGCTTTGGGTTGCTTATCCTATGCATTCTATTTATATGAGATCTGGTAATAGAACTGATGATTGGGGTTATGACCCTATTATACCAAGAGAATACCAGAGCGATAATAGAGGGTGGACAAACTCTACATACAACAGAGGACATATGTTGGCCAGTGCAGATAGAAGTGCCACAAAAGACCTAAATAGAACAACTTTTTATGCAACTAATATGGTTCCACAAAACGTGCAGATGAATGGTGGTGTATGGAATAATTTAGAGCAAGATTTGCGAAGTTGGGTCGAGAATTCAAGGTACGATACGCTTTATGTGGTAACAGGAAGTATATTAGCTCCGCAAGGACAGATAGAATATACAAAAGATAAAAGCGGTAAAAGAGTTGCTGTGCCAAAATATTTGTATAAAGCCCTACTTAAACAAGAAAAAAGCACTAGAAAATGGCATTCTATTGCATTTAAAATGGATAACGAAAGCAATGCAAAATCTTATAAAAACAGTATAGTATCTGTAGCTGAATTAGAAGCGGAAACAGGTTTCACCTTTTTTCCAAATTTAGGAGATGCTACAGAGGTGAAAAAGCAGAAAAGTTTGACTCATTGGAACTAGATGAGTAAACACAAACAAAATGATCAGTTTATTAATCATATTTTAAAGTATAAATCTATGAAACACTTAAGGTATTTATTATTATTTATTGGCCTGGCCATATTCGCATCTTGTAGCGACTCTGATGTAGACGGACTTGTAGGCGATGGCAATAAAGCAACATTTTCCGGTTTTATTGGAGAGTTTCAAACACGTGTAACCAATAATGCTTGGGATGCAGGCGATGCAATTGGTATTTTTGCAATTATACCTGATCAACCGTTAACTGAAGCTGGTATTTTTGACGGGAAAAACAATGTGCAGTATGTAGCTGATGCAAAAGGTAAGTTTTCTCCAGTTGCAGCTCCAATTAACTTTCCTGAAAATGGAAACTTGGATTTTATAGCTTACTATCCTTATAAGAACTCGTCAACTAACTTTGTTTATAACATAGACATTTCAAGACAAGCAAATCCTGCTGCAATCGATCTTTTGTATTCTAACAATGCAAAAGCCAAAAGCGGAGCAAATCCATTTGTAAACTTAGGATTTAAACACATGCTTTCAAAATTGGTGTTTAATGTTACGTTAGAAGATGGTTTGTCTTTTGGCAATGGTTTTAATGTTTCTATAAAAGACATAGTAGTTGATGGAGACTTTAGTTTAGCCAATGGCGAAGTTACTTTAGGTAGTACAAGAAAACAGATTGCTCCTGTTGTAACTATTGCAGCAGACAATAAATCTGCAAGTGCAACCTCAATAGTAGTTCCTGGACAAAGTCTTGGAGATGTTACAATTGTTTTCTCATTAGGAGGTAAAGATTATGAGTGGAAACCATATGCTCAAAATCTACTGTCGACAACTAAGTATACTTATGCTTTGAAGTTAGTCATAGATGAGTCTGGTATACCAATTGTTGAAGAATTACAAGTTGGTGCAACTATCGAAGATTGGGTAGAAGGTAATACAGGAGGTGGCGAAATTGTTTTAGCTCCTACTGGTGATAGTGAAGTGCCACCCGTTGGTGAATTCAAAACTATCGAAGATATCCGCACTATGTACACTAATAGTGGTGAGGAAAAATTGACTATTACAGAAGCCTTAAAGCTTAAAGCTGTAATTATTACTGATAGAGCAGGTGGAAACAGCACATCGCTTAAGAATGGTTACCTTCAAGACGAAGCCGGCAATGGAATAGGTTTCCGTGCTACAGTAGATCACGAGTTTAATATGGGCGAAGAGCTAATTATTGACCTCGAAGGAGCTGAGATTTCTAAATATGGAGAAGCTTTACAACTTGGTTTTGCTCCAAGGAACACAATCTGCATATAATCATGCAATAGAAAATGCAAACGCTAAAACTATAGGTGTAAGAACAGCCAAATATGCAACATTCAAAGATGACGCACTTCCAAAAGGATCGGGTGATATTGTTGGTGTAATGACTGTGTTTAATGGAGCTTGGCAAGTATATCCTCGTAATAAAGCTGATTTGTCAGGAATGAGCGACGATGTTTCAACTCGTTTTGGTGACAATGGTGGAGGTGATCCAGGTGATCCTGACCCTGATCCAGGTAGTAAACTATTGTTTCCTGGTGCAGATTTTAATAATTGGGCAACATTTACAAGTTCTTTAAACCAGTATGGAGTAACATTCGGAAAAGAAAGTAAAACAGGAGGAAGAGAAGGTTCAGGTGCAATGCATTTTGATGGACAACATGATAAAAATTCTTATGTTTTTACAGTTGCTGTTCCCGAAGGATTTTCTGCGGCAGGCAAAACAAAGATTAACTTCTGGGTAAAAGGTACTGCTGTTAAATCTCTATCGATGAACGTATACACAGATACAGGAGGCACTATGGGTGTAGACTATAAGTGTTACAATATGGATGAACATAATCCTTACACTTCTCATCAAGTATTAGGCCCTACAGATGCTAACAGTTATGCAAAAGGAGGTATTAACACAAATGGAGAATGGATTCAAGTAACTCTTGACATAAGCTCATTAGCAAGTCAGATAAACTCAACACCGGGTCAGGATTTATTCGCACTTAAGATAGGTAGTAAATCTGAATACAACCTGTTTGTTGATGATATAACTATTGAGTAACAACCCTTTATCACGATAAGTAGATAAAGTTAGTATGAAATGATAACTACAACTAATAATAGCTTCAACTATTATTAATAACAATTCAAAGAGAGAAGTTTATTCGAGAGAATAGCTTCTCTCTTTTTTGTTTCAGTATAATTTCAATCTGTTTATTTCTACTGCGTTAAATTGTTTATAATTGTTTCTTATTTCGAAAATAATTATTAAATTTGAGCGTTTATTTATTTTTCTTTTATAAAAAGTGTTTCTCTTATAAGAGAAGTATTATGTGTAATTACTGTTGTTTAAAGTATTGCTATGTTGAAACAACTATATACCTTGTCTATAATAACCTTTACTCTATTACTATCGGCCTGTAATAAAGAGAATAATGAACTACACTATGCACCAATAAGTTTTAGCTCTTCAGTTTCTGAGCCGGTTGAGACAAGAGTTACTGAAGATAGTTGGGATAGTGGAGACGAAATTGGTGTGTTCGCAATTAAAAGTGGAATGTCGCTTCAAAAGGATGCTATTGTAGAAAACTATGACAATTTAATGTTTTCAACATTAGGAGGTGGAGTTTTCACATATAAAAATCAACCAATCTATTATCCAAATGATGGCTCCGAAATAGATTTTATATCATACTATCCATATTTGCCTAATCTCATTTCTTACACCTATCCTATTGATATAGACAACCAGATAGATTTTATGTATAGCAACAATCTTAAAAATGCAAGTAAGTACAATAGAGATAACACCTTA
>CAJDVE010000067.1_pt2 | contig 9982 bp, 10 predicted proteins | sample 7391271 | NCBI WGS metagenome assembly CAJDVE01 (sample SAMEA7055701, study PRJEB34461) | soil metagenome | biome: terrestrial ecosystem; feature: Peninsula; material: soil | place: Antarctica | collected 2016
AAGGCACTTTTACCTTAAATTCATTGGTCACAGAAGCCAATATCTCCACTCGTTGTAGTTGATGACCTTTCCACTCTGCACTTACTTCTGCACCACCACGAACACGCAATCCTTTGAAGCTACCATTTGCCCATTCGTTTGGAATTGCAGGAAGCAGCTCAATAAATCCGTCGTGACTTTGAATGAGCATCTCTGCAATACCAGCGGTTCCGCCAAAGTTTCCATCTATCTGAAACGGTGGATGGGCACAAAACAGGTTAGGATACGTTCCGCTGCCAGTTCCATCCATCTCCACATTGTCTCCAATAGCTGGTTGAAGTAAGCTTTTCAATAGTTTGTAGGCTCTGTCCCCATCGTGGAGTCTTGCCCAAAAATTCACTTTCCATGCACGCGACCATCCTGTACCTCCGTCACCTCGTCGCTCCAATGTTTGACGAGCAGCTTCGGCTAATTCAGGAGTTCTATCTGGCGTAATTTGATTAGATGGGTACAATCCATATAGATGTGATACGTGACGATGATGAATTTCAGCTTCCTCATAATCCTCTAACCACTCTTGCAGATAACCATTTGGGCTAATTTGCATAGGTGGAAGTTTTGGAAGCGTTTCGCGAATGCTATTCGTTGTTTCGTCTTCAATGCCCAATATTTTTGCAGCTTCGAGCGTATTTGCAAATAACTCATTAATAATTTGGACATCCATTGTAGGAACCGCATCTTTACTTCCAGGGAGATAAAAGCCGTTTTCGGGTGACGATGAAGGAGCTGTTACCAACCATCCATGCTTGGGTTCAGCAATCATATTAGTTAAGAAAAATTGACTTGCACTTGCCAATGTAGGATATACACTTTGTAGATATTCTTTATCTTGTGTAAATGCATAATGTTCCCAAAGATGCTCACAAAGCCAAGCTCCGCCGGTGTTGGTTGCGCCCCAAGATGCATGTTCTGCAGGAGCAGTAAATAGCCAAGGATTGGTAATAACGTGTGCTACCCAACCTTCGGCATCATAAAATGTTTTTGCTGTTGCCGTGCCAGAGGGAACTAACGAATTGGTAAAATCTATCAAAGGTTTGTGCAATTCGGAAAGGTTGCTCACTTCAGTAGCCCAATAGTTCATCTGTACATTTATGTTCAAGTGATAGTCACCATTCCATGGAGTTTGTACAGTATTGGCCCACAATCCTTGCAGATTTAAAGGCATATACTGAAAATAGAGCGCTGCGAAAGACGGATCACTATTGGTTTGAAATTGTTTCAACCTATCACTAGTAGTAATAGAGTTATCTTGCTCACCTAAATGCAACGCTACACGATTGAATTTCTCTTGATATGCCTCAACATGACTCTTCTTTAGTTTATTGTAGTTTGCACTAAGTGCTTTACTCATCAAATCAGCCACTGTAGCTTCATACTCATCATCAAGCATATTGGTAGAAGTAGAAATTACAATAGTTGCCTCATCGGCATCTGCAATAGAGAGTGAGTTATCATCGGCCGATAAGCTGCCACCACTATTTGTTATTTGCACTTTAGTCAGATAGCTAACGCCTTTGTCTGTGTTGTGTCCATCATTCAACTGACCTTTCATATACAATGCATTGTCTTCCACAAAAGCATCACCACGTTCAGGGCGCGAAATCCCTACATTGAATGATATAGCATTCTTTTTATCAGCTGTTAGTCTAATAATCATCACATCATCGGTATGCGACACGAAGTACTCACGCTGATAATTTACAATTGCTCTATTTCGGCATCGGTAGCATACGAGTAATTGATACTTAAATCGCCCAACATCTGAAAACAGCCATAAGGCGCATCCTTTCCATTACCATAAGCAGAGCCTTGTCCTTTGCTTCGGAAATGTTTATACATAAGGTTTTGTGCGTCTAGGTTCTTTCCTTCTAGTAGCAGTTGTCGAATCTGTGGAAGATATTCTAAAGCATCGGGATTCAAAGCATCGGGGTCTTTGCTGCCCGACCACATTGTAATATCGTTGAGAACAATATTCTCAGCCTCTACACCTCCATCGGGCATCATTCCTATTCTACCATTGCCTAATGGCAAAGCTTCCTCCCATAATTGAGCGGGGGAATTGTACCGCAAAGCTAGTTCATCATTATCTGTATGTGCACTATTGCAACTTAAGAACAGTAGTGATAATAGAAAATAGAAAAAGCATTTAATTCGCATAAGTTTATCTTTATTACTTTATCCTTATTACAAATACACAAAAAAGACGGGAGTGGATAAACTCTCGTCTTTTTCTGATTTAAAAAATCAAATAGCTCATTAAAAAAAACAGAACAATCAAATACTATTCTTCATCATCTCCAATAATAGGAACTTTTCTTTTCACACCTTGGCTCAAAGAAATCATAGTCTCGGTTGCCACCACTCCTGGTATTTCTTGAATTCTAGTGTTTAGCAAATCCATCAAATGCTCGTTGTCGCGTGCATACAGTTTTACAAGAAGCGTGTATGGACCTGTTGTGAAGTGACACTCAGTAACCTCAGGAATTTTCTCAAATTCAGGAATTGCATTTTTGTACATAGAACCTCTTTCCAACTTAACCCCAATGTATGCGCTGGTCAAAAAACCTAGCACCTTTGGGTTTACATGATATCCAGATCCAGTAATAACATCGTTTTCAACCATACGCTGTACACGTTGATGAATGGCTGCTCGTGAAACGTTACATTGTTCAGCTACATCACGAAAAGGCACACGCGCATTTTGCGAAATAATCTCTAGAATCTTTCTATCTAACTTGTCAATTTTTTCCATTACCTTTTATTTATATGTTTATCTCTCAAAAATACCACTTTTATTGTTAATATTTACATTTTGTCTTATTTTATTACTGCAATACACAAAAATGAGGTGCAAAGTGTACATTTCAACTAAAAACGACACATTAATCAAGGCTCAAAAGGTAAGATGCATAATCTACATCGCCTGTTGTTGTAATTTTTATATTCGCATCTTCTCCCTCAATCAGTTTTACAATCACATTATTGCTTTCGGCAACAGTAGCATCGTCAGTAAATAAAGGGTTAAACTCCACTTCGTAAGCTTTCTTGATAAGATAAGCTGGAAATACCTGAGGTGTTTGCACTATCTTTACCCTCGATCTGTCTAAAGGTTGATGTGAATCTCTGTTTACCTCACGCAAACTGTTTTTTTCTTCCACTACAGGAATCACACCACACTGTTCACTTTCCGATTTGTAGTAACATTGCCTTATCAATTCTTTTGTTACAAACGGACGAGCAGCATCATGAATACCTACTATTGAACTATTTGATACTGCTGATAATCCTCTTTTCACAGAGTCGAAACGTGTAGCACCACCTACAACCAATTCACATTCAATATTAAAACTATACTCTTTGCATAACTCAGCCCACAAATTAAAGTAGTCTGGATGTAGCACCACCACAATATGTATAGCACTATCAAAGGCATAAAACTTCTCAATAGTGCGCATCAGCATGGGCTTTTTTGCCAATGGCAAAAACTGCTTGGGAATATCAGCACCTACGCGCAAGCCTTTCCCACCAGCCACTATTACTACCGCATATTCGCTTTTAGTTTTCATACATCAAGTTGATCCAACACTTTTTGAAGCTCCTCATCGGTTTCAGTTAGCTTTTTCTTGCAAAACGCAACCAGCTCCGATGCTCGTTTCACATGCTTAGTCAATTGATCTACATCTAACTCATCAGACTCAATCAATGCAACTATTTTCTCTATCTCAGCCTTAGCGGCAGTATATGTAATCTCATCCTTTTTCATATATCTCTAATTATTATCTACAATTTTAGAATCAATCTTTCCATCAAAAAGTTGTGTTGTAATAACATCGCCTTCCATTAGGTCAGCAATTGATTTTATTGTTTTACCATTTCGTGTAGTAATTGAATAACCCCGCTTTAGCATGTTTTCTGGCAACGACAGCGAAACAAAGTGTTCGTATCTTTGAACAGCAAAGTACTCTCTCTCTACTTTAGACTTAACGATGTTTCTCAGTTTTTCATTTAAAAACAGGAGCGTGTTTCTGTTAGATTGTAGCAACGATTTTGAATTGTGATACAAATCTTTTGTCCAACCATTGAGCAGGCTATCCTCTTCGGCTAATATATTGCGTGTTGTTTGCACCAATCTATCTTGCAGACCCATCAAGTGGTCGATAGTTGCTGTAACTCTATTAATCAAAAACTCAGCAGCCGCTGTAGGCGTTTTCACACGTGTGTGTGCAACCGCGTCCAGCACAGTTACGTCTCGCTCATGGCCAATGCCACTAACAATGGGTAGTGGGTATTGCGCACAATTCAGCGCCAATTCGTAAGAATCGAAGCAACTCAAATCGGATGATGCACCACCACCCCTTATTATCACCACCACATCAAACAGCTCTTTGTGTTGGTATATCTGCTCCAATGCCGAAATGATAGAAGCTTCGCTTCTGTCGCCTTGCATAATTGCAGGAAAAAGTTTTGTATAGAAAATAACACCAGCACTATTGTGCTCCAATTGATTTTGAAAATCTTCGTAGCCAGCGGCAGTTTGCGACGATATAACTGCAATTCTGTTTAGTGGTTCTGCCAGTGGCAACTCTTTGTTCAACGTAAGCACACCATCCTCTTCTAGTTGTTTTAACACTAATAGTCGATTGCGTGCAATTTCTCCCAAAGTGTACGATGGATCGATATCTACCACATTAAGTCCAAAACCATATGTTTCGTGAAAACTCACCGTTACCCTCACTAGCACAGTAATACCAGAAGCAAAAGCTTGCCCAGTCTGCTCTTCAAAATAAGGTTTCAATAGGTTAAAAGTAGAAGCCCATATAGTTCCTCTGGCTTTAGCCACAATAGAATGACCATCCTTTGCTTTTTCTATAAACTCTAGGTAGCAATGTCCATTTCGATGAGCCCGTACATCACTTGTTTCGGCGCGCACCCAATAAGCTTGGTCAAAACCTTGGTTTATGGCCTCTTTAATGCTAAGGTTGAGTTCTAATAACGATAATATATCTTGTTCCATAGAAAAAGGAGATTGTTTATAATTTTACTGCATGAAGTGTAACTGCAATAACAGCAGCAATCTACTTACCCGCCTTTGAAATCATCTGTTGTATATCTTCCATTGTAAATTTTCCTACAAACTGCATCACTGCACTCTCTTTCGATCCACCTTCCAAAATCAAAATAAGTTCTGAGATATACTCCTCATTAGCTAGAACATAGAAGTTTACATGCTCATCTTTTTTAGTTTTCATGCTCATTAGCTTTTCGTATCCAGATGTGTTCATAAATTTTGTAGCATCTTTAATAAGGTTGTTCGCGACCTCTCCCTTAGGCGAAGCAAATAAATTTATAGTCGAAAGCTTATCTACAAATTCTGCCACATTGATACCTCCATAAGTGATATCGGCATTTTTGGGAAACAAAGAAAGCATGCTTTTCGAAATCGTTACAGCTGTAACTCCCTCTTTGTTGGCATACTCCTTTAAGGAGGTTTTTTGGCCAAACATAAAAGCCAAATTCATAAGAAGAATAGTAACTATAAACAATCTTTTCATTACAATATACACGTTTAATGTGGTGTGAAGGATATTTTTTAGTAGAGCGTTCAAGAAAGGTAGCTATAGAAGCAACATTCTTTCACAACAAAGAAGCAGTTTACTTCTTCTTGTTATTTCTAAAGTCTTCTCTTCTCTTCAATAAAAAGTAGAGCAAAACTGCCAAGAGCAAGTTTACGCCTATTACTAAAAAGTAAGAAGTCTTGTTCTCGGGTGTGTAAAATTTGTAAGCGGCATATATTGCTATCACAATAGTGTATACAACAATTGCAGCTGGTATAATTATGTATTTCTTGTTTTTTAAACTCATATTTATTGGTTGAGTTTGTTTGCGAAATTTACAATTTTCGTTTTCGCAATCAGGGGTTGTAGTTCTTCGGCTTTAAGCACAACTTTTGCAACTATTTTCTCAAAGAAATTCATCTTCGGATACAACAATTCGCCATCAAAAAAGTCAGCAACTATAGCCTTATCTAATAATTCTTTGGGATAAGCATTACCTAACTGCTCTAATGCTTTATCGCCATCAAAGTAACTAGTTACAAACAAACCCAAACGTTTAGTGCGGAGCAGCTCGATATTGTTTTTCACAAAACTAACAACCAACTTGCTGTTTTTACCATAATGTATTGAGCCACCAACAACAATGGTATCGTAAACAGACAAATCGGGCATAGAGTTGGCTCGTTCATCCAAAGAGCACAAGTCAACATTTCCATCAAGAAGCTTTAGCAGGTTCTTTGCATACTCGGCAGTTGTGCCGTGACGCGAGGCATAAACTATTATCGTGTTATTTATACTCATAGTTAAAAAAAGGTGCTCAGCAGCAACAGACAATAGAAGCCTTATTGTACTGAACACCTCATGCTTTTATGTTTATTCTAGTTCCTTAAGAATTGCAAGCATATAATCATACGATTTCTCAACCGCTGCAATCTCTACATACTCCTCGGGCGAGTGTGCTCCGCGAATAGTAGGACCAAATGAAGCAATATCTAAATCCTTGTTTACATTATCTTGTATAATACCGCATTCCAAACCTGCATGAATTACATTTATGTAAGGTCTTTCGTCGTACTTTTCAATATAAACTCTCTCCATTGTTTTTACCAAAGGCGAGCTAGCATTGGGTTGCCATCCTGGATACTCATTTTCTATTTTTACATTGGCTCCTGCCATTTTAAAAATACTCTCTACCTGAGAACATACCCAAGCCTTACGGCTTTCAGATGAACTGCGCACCAATAGTTGCACCAATGTTTTACCGGGAGTAGAGTAAACTTTTGCAAGATTCAAAGAGCTCTCTACAGTATCGGGGAAATCTGCTAACATGCTCATTACACCATTGGGACATCCTTCAACTGCATTTATTATATCGTCTTGTACCTCTACAGGGATAAGTGTTTTTGGCAAGTCTGTTTTTTCTGCTTTAAAGCTAATAGTCTCTTCTACGCCTGTAAACTCAACTCTGTAAAGCTTTTCATACTCTTTTACTAAATCAATTAAATCGTCAACCAATTGCTCAGGCACAGTTACCACAGCAAACGATTCGCGAGGAATAGCATTGCGGAGCGAGCCACCATCAATACTTGATAAACGAGCTTCATAGTTTTCAACTATATCTTTCAAAAAGCGATTCATCAACTTGTTTGCATTAGCAAGTCCTAAATGAATATCGGCACCCGAGTGACCACCATTAAGTCCAGTCAAGCTTATTTTCACAGCCTCATCGCCTTTTTCAATCTCAGTGTCGTCTTCGTAACCAAAGGTTATATTCATATCTGCACCACCAGCACAACCAATACAAATTTCACCATCCTCTTCGGTATCAAGGTTAAGCATGTACTTTCCTTTCACAAAACCTTTTTCTAGACCAAAAGCTCCGTCCATTCCTACCTCCTCATCAACAGTGAATAGACATTCAACCTCTGGATGCTCTAGCGTCTTGTCTTCAAGAAGACCCAACATCATAGCTGCACCAATACCATTATCGGCTCCCAACGTAGTAGAGTTTGCCTTCACAATATTGTCTTCTACAATAACCTCAATAGGATCTTTTGTGAAATCGTGATCAACATCAGAGTTTTTCTGAGGAACCATATCCAAGTGAGCTTGTAAAACTACTGCTGGACGGCTTTCGTAACCCTTCGATGCAGGTTTTACAATTAGCACATTGCCTGCTTTGTCTTGTTTTACCTCTAGATCAAGGTCTTTCCCAATTTTCTTCACGTATTCGGTTATCTCTTCCATCTGTCCGGTTGGTCGTGGAATACGAGTGAATTCATAGAAGTGTTTCCAAACACTTTTCGGATTTAAATCTAAAATTGATTTTGACATAATAATTTAGTTTTTATGTGATTTTCTAGTCGTTAGTTTCTGAGTTTCTGAGTTTCAACCTTTTCTGGCAAATCTCTCTTAACGTACTGTATTGCAAATATACTGAAAATTCCGATTAAAATGAGCCATGCCGACTGAATCGTGAAAACTGCCCCTGCAAATGCACTCCCTTCTTCCCAACTTACACCATATACCAACAGCGAAGTTATTACCATAAAATGCCAAGCTCCTATGCCTCCCTGTGTAGGTGCTGCAACCCCCAACGTGCTCATTGTAAAAACAATAAGGCCTGCTACTGGTCCCAGATGCTCTGTAAATCCAAAGGCATAAAAGCAGAGATAAAAGTAGAGATAGTAGCCAAGCCAGGTTAAAAATGTATATAAAACAAATAGTCCTTTTCTATTCATTTTCCATACTGTTAATATATCGCGCTTCATTCCATAGTAGAAGAGTCGCATCTTTTTTATAAGTATAAAATTGGGTAGAAATTTCAATAACATGTACAACACCATTATAAAACCAATGATGATAGCATAAAACCAAATAGAACTAAAAGTTGAAACAACGCGTTCGCCCACTGCTGGGTTGGTTTGAAAATAGGCAAAAAAGAAATTGAAGTCGAGTAGCAAACAGAGCACCATAATAAAGCCCATTGCCACCACATCAAAAAAACGATCAACGATGAGTGTACCAAAAGTGGTAGAGAAAGGAACTTTATCATACTTGGTTATTACGCCACAACGCCACACCTCGCCAGCTCTGGGCAGGAGAAAGTTCACACCCTAAAGATATTTCCTGCCAATCCAAAAAGTAGCGAATAGGCAATAATATAGAAGTTGGCCGTTTTGGTCAACCTCCACAACTCGGCCATATTGGTATCTTTATAAAGCAACCACAGCACCAGTACCCCAAGTGCTAGGGGGAATATAGTTTTGGCTACCTTTCTTGATGTTTTTAAATTTAAAAAACCCATCTATTTTATATTGTTGATGCTACAAAACTACAAAATTTTACCGGTTCTACTATTATCTATCACTTCAAAATACAATTGACCTCAATACACATATTAAAAAGCAGATACATAGCCAAAGATGATTGGCAATAAAACTGGGTGTGATATTAAGTCTTACGCTAGGCTACTAAGCTTTCAACAATTAACCGACCGCCAGATACGTAATTCCAACAGCATATTACAAATCTCAATTAATAACAAACCAATAAAACACCTCTATCCTTTTCTCACACCATAATAAAACAAAAATAAAAAAACATTTCAGGGCAATACTTGTTTAATTAGAATGAACAGAACACACTTATTATAAAAACAAAAATATACAAACATGAAACTTAAAACATTTTTATTTGCAGCCCTGCTGCTGCTATCAGCTTCAACAATTAGTGCACAAAGCTATGGAACAGGAATTGGTGCACGCCTCGGGTTTTTTAATGGAGTAACAGTTAAGCACTTTGTGTCTCCCAACAATGCCCTTGAAGGTATAGTAAACTTTCGTTGGGGTGGAGTTATTGTAACAGGTATGTACCAGTGGCAACAACCCATACTCAGCGCACCCGGTTTAGACTACTACTTGGGAGTTGGTGCTCACCTTGGTTTTTTTGACAAAGACGATTACAAATGGAGTGATGCATCTTCGGTAATAGTAGGTGCCGATATAGTTGCACCATTTACCATTGGACTCGACTACAAACCTGCCTTCAACTTTATTGGCGACAATCATGTATGGGCCGATGGAATAGCACTTAACCTACGATTCAATATTAATTAATATGCAGTAGCATATACACAGATATACACAACATAAAGCAAAAGCCGTGTTCTATAAAAATAGAATGCGGCTTTTTTTATTCACTATACTTGCTTAACCCGTATTTCAAGAGATTTTTGCAATCTAACATAAAATATCTAACATTAGTGAGGCAGCAGCAAACCCCTAAAAATACAGCCTTTATTTGCCTCCTGTAATTGTCATGACACGGATGAATATCCGCTCACCTGCAAACTATGTGTTTTGCTTATTTTTTATTATGCAATTAGA
>CAJDVE010000054.1_pt1 | contig 9940 bp, 7 predicted proteins | sample 7391271 | NCBI WGS metagenome assembly CAJDVE01 (sample SAMEA7055701, study PRJEB34461) | soil metagenome | biome: terrestrial ecosystem; feature: Peninsula; material: soil | place: Antarctica | collected 2016
GGAATACCAGGCAGAAGATTGCCATCATAAACTATATCTTCATTGGTAAAGTCTATAAATAGATTCTTGGAGAATGTGTAGCTAAGATTTGAAGACAATCGTCCTGGGAATTGATTGAAAGAGAAAAGCCTATTACGCATTGTTACCTCCACTCCTCTATGGCGAGTTTTACCTGCATTAATTCCTGTGAATATATCTTCTGTAATACGTTTTGTAACCAATAGATTGTTCAACTCAATCCAATAAAAAGTTCCATCAATCTCCATTGTTTTATTAAACAAAAGCAAGCGAGCACCAAGTTCATACTGAATACCTTCTTCAGGTTTTATGTCAGGATTAATACTACCCTCTGGTAATAATGTTTCTTCTGGAGATGGAAGCGAAAAACCATGTCCAACCGATGCATACAAAGCCATCTTTTCATGTGGAGCATAGTTTATACCGATGCGAGGCGAAAACATAGAGGGAAAGTTTCGATTGCCTGAGTTTTTGCCATCGTCTATAAATTCATCTACAAGTTTATACCGAATAGTATTGTAGGCAGCCGCTAATGAAACATTCAGCTTTGAAGTAGGCCTGTAATACACAACACTAAATAAATTTAAATGATTACGGTTTTCTCTGTTTTTATTCAACAAGATATTCTCTTTATCAATCAACCATTTATATTCATCTGCAACCCATTCTAAACCTACAACTACATCAGCCTTTGAAGAGTGATATGTTAGTTTGTTGCGAACACCTCCACCCAATGATGCATCATCTAAGTTGTTGAATGGTCTTCTTTCATAGCTATCGTTCCATTTTCCAAAAAGGATCAACTTATTTTTCCAACTAGCACTGAATTGCTTGATAAAAGAAACTCCTGCTACCCCTTTATTGTATCTTTTATAGCCCTCTACATCTTTCCAGTTCTCAGCAGCAGCTTTTGGATTAACATCAAAAAGAGTTCTGCCAACCGAGCTCGGGATTCCTGCGTTCATATAAGTTGTGTAAAAGAAATACTCAATGTCCAAAAAATTTGTATTGACATCACCTACAATAAGAGCTGTGCGTTTTTTCAAATGATTGTTTTCGCGATATCCATCAGAATTAACTGCAGAGAGATGAGCTTGCAATGATAAATTATCATTTTTGAAGCTTTGTTGCACATTTGCTTTCAATGTGTTGAAAGCACCATAATGGACCTGTGCATTGGTCTGTGTTTGATTATTTATAGTAGTAGACATATTTATTGTGCCTCCCAATCCCGAACCATATAGAGCAGAAGCAGGCCCTTTCAAAACCTCTAGCCGATCAATCATTTGCAAATCAATATCTTCTGGATTAGAAACTCCATCAGAGGAGGTGATAGGGATATCATTTATGTAAAACTTTATTCTATTAGTATTATAAGGTGTTCTGCTTCCCATGCCACGTATAACTATTCTACTTGTTGCATAAGTTCCACTTTGCATGTATACTCCTGGCAACATATTAATAGTAGAGGCCATTGAATTTGCGTCCCAAGCTGAAATCTCATTACCTACAAGTACAGACACACTGCCAGGAATAAGCCTCAATGCACTTTTTGTTTGATAGGCATTCACAGTAACTTCATCTAACATTACAGTAGAATCTACCGAAAGAATATCTTTACTGTTTTGAGCTTTTAGCCCATTTGTGCACATATTAAAAGAAATTAATAGAACAAAAAACGTATAGTAGTAATCCATATTTATTTAATTATTAAAGAATATGCAAACTTTAGAGATGCAATAATTATAACAAAGCCAATTAAAACTTGTTCCTTCCTCATTGTTTTTTAAATGCAAATACTCATGTTGTTTCTAAAATTAAGGCTCTCTATTTGTTAATAAGAATAAGAAGATTTCTTTCCTTAGATTAAAAAAAGATAAACAAACAACTATTTATAGGATGCCTCAACCTAAAAACAGCAAGTATACAATTGAAAGTATTTAATGGTATTTACTTACACATTACCTCAAAAACTAATAATTTCACATGCAACACACTTTAAAAAAAACAAATAGATTACTTTAACGATTTCCCCTAAAGCACTTTCCAACTAACAAAAGCAGACTTTCTATCACTTTTAGCCTTAGAGCATAAGAACTAAATAGCGATTTTGTTGTTTAGATAACAAGACAAGTTATTTTGAATCATTCTAAATAACAAAATAAACATCGATAATATCAACTTAAAACATTACTCAAATGATTTTTAAAGAATTTGATCCACTAGAAGATAAGATACTCAGGATTATCGACAATGACGGTAAAGTTATTAACAAGAAATTGATGCCGGACTTAGATGATGAAACCATAGTTAAAGCATATAAAGATATGCTTTTTGAGCGAGTAGCAGACGAAATGGCAGTTTCGTATCAGCGCCAAGGTCGCATGTACACCTTTCCACCCAACCAAGGACAAGAAGCAATTCATATAGCAGCAGGAATGAACATGGAAGAAGAAGATTGGTTGGTTCCTGCATTTCGCGAGTTGGGTGTGATGTTGGCAAGAGGAGTAACAATGAAAGAGATTTTCTTGTACTACAATGGCAACGAACAAGGTAGCAACTTTGCCAATGCCAAAAAGGTATTACCCATAGCTATTTCAATTGGAACTCAGTATCAACATGCAGCCGGAATAGGCTACGCTATTAAATACCAGAAAAAAGATGAAGTAGTTTTTCCATTTATTGGTGATGGCGGAACATCAACAGGAGATTTTAGTGAAGCACTTAACTTTGCTACTGTTTGGGACGCTCCTGTAGTTTTCACAGTTCAAAACAATCAATATGCCATATCTGTGCCTGTTCAAAAGCAAACCAAATCTATAAACCTAGCCGTAAAATCTGTTGCCTTTGGTATGAAAGGTATCAAAGTTGACGGAAACGACTTTTTTGCTATGCATCTTGCCTACAAAGAAGCAGCACAACACGCACGCTCAGGTAAAGGACCTGTTCTTATTGAAGCACTTACTTATAGAAGAGGTGCACACACAACTTCCGACGACCCTACAAAATACAGAACCAAAGAGGAAGAAGATAAATGGGGGTTGACCGATCCACTACTAAGACTTAAAAGGTATATGGACGATAAAGGCATTTGGAAAGAAGACGAAGAGAAGTTGATAGCTGAATATAAAAAAGAGGTTGATAAACAATTCTTAGAAGCAGAAAACTTTGGTCCTTATCCATTGAATGAAGTGTTTGACTTTATGTATACAGATATGCCCGAAGACCTAAAAAGACAAAAAGAAGAATACGAACAATTTTTAAACTGGAAGGAGAATAGATAATGAGTGTAATGACAATGGTAAAAGCTATTAATGATGCGCTTGACATCAAATTAGCTGACGACAAATCGGTTGTAGTATACGGTGAAGACGTAGGAGTAGAAGGTGGCGTATTTAGAGTAACCGAGGGCCTACAAGTAAAACACGGCGTTGAAAGAGTTTTTGACTCTCCACTAGCCGAATCTGCAATTGTAGGTACTGCAATGGGAATGGCCTTAGCTGGACTACGTCCTGTTGTAGAGATGCAATTCGATGGTTTCTCATATCCCGCTTTCAATCAAATTATTTCTAATGTATCGCGCATACACAATCGCTCACGTGGCAGATTTAAAGCCCCTATGGTAATTAGATTTCCTTATGGAGGCGGTATCAATGCACTGGAGCATCACTCTGAAAGCCCCGAAGCATTGTATGCACATATTCCAGGACTTAAAGTTGTTGTACCTTCAACACCTCACGACGCTAAGGGGTTGCTTATTGCAGCTATAGAAAGCGACGATCCTGTTATATTTATGGAGCCCAAACGTATTTACCGTGCAATAAAACAAGAGGTAAACGACGAGAAGTTTAGCATTCCTCTAGGAAAAGCAAAAGTACTTACCGAAGGTACAGATGTTACAGTTGTAGCTTTTGGTGCAATGATTCGTGAATGTCAAAAAGCTATGGTTATGACCAAAGAAGCTGGAATATCTGTAGAGCTTATAGATTTAAGAACAATCTATCCTATAGATAAAGAGACAGTTATTGAGTCGGTAAAGAAAACCGGACGTTTGGTAATTGTTGCTGAAGCTACACAATCGTTTAGTGTAGGCTCTGAATTAATGGCAATTGCAAACGAAGGCGCATTTTTGCATCTTGAAGCACCTCCACGAAGAGTGATGGGTTTCGACACAATTGTACCTTTGGCACAGGGTGAACAACATTACATGATTTCACCTGACCAAATTTTTTACGAAATTGAGAAAACAGTCAAATTCTAAATCAGAAACAAATGAGATATATATTTAATTTTCCCGATATAGGTGAAGGCTTAGAAGAAGGTGTCATATTAGAATGGTACGTGAAAAAAGGCCAAGAAGTAAAAACAGGAGAGAATCTTGTTCAAATGGAAACCGATAAAGTGGTAGCCGATATTCCATCGCCCAGAGACGGAACTATTGTAGCTTTGTTTGGAGAAGTAGGAGACGTTGCAATAGTAGGAGAACCTCTAGTTGAGATAGAAATTGAAGGAGTGCACGGCGTAGAGGCTCAAAAAGAAGCTAAAAAAGAAGTTGAAGATGAGTTTGCTCCAGAACCCGAAGAAGAGGAAGAAGCAGCAGCAGTAGTAGGAACTATGGAAACAGCTGGAAAAAGTGCTGTAATGGCAGCCAGCGACGAGGGTTTTGACAAAGAGCCTGAGAAAGAGGATAAACCAACGCGTAAAGCATTGGCTACTCCTGTAGCAAGAGCCATGGCAAAAGATAAAGGTATCGATATTAATGAAGTCAAAGGTTCAGGTCCATCTGGTAGAGTGATGAAGGAAGATATTGAAAACTTTAAGCCAACTAAGAAGGGTGTTTCTCAGAAAAAAACAGTTGAAAAGGGTGATGATGTAACCTACGAACCACTAACGCAGATAAGAAAAGCTATTTCTAAAAACATGCTTAACTCTAAGCATAGTGCAGCACATATGTCTGTATTCGAGGAGGTAGAAGTTTCTGAACTTATCAGTGTAAGAAGCAAGTACAAAGATGCATTTGCAGAAAAAGAAGTTAAGCTCACCTATTTGCCTTTTATTGTAAAAGCTGTAGTTCATGCCTTGAAACATCATCGAACTATCAACTCTCAAATGGATTTAGAGAACGATAGAATGATTTTCAACAATCGCTACAACATTGGTATTGCTGTTGACACTGCTCAAGGACTAGTAGTGCCAGTAATAAAAGATGCTGATCAACTAAGCATAATGGAAATAGCAAAACAAATAACTGAACTTGCTGACAAAGCCAACAGTCGTAAACTTACTATGGATGAAATGAAGGGTGGTACTTTCACCATTACTAATTATGGCTCTATAGGAGGTATATTTGCAACGCCAGTTATAAACTATCCAGAAGCAGGAATATTAGGTGTGGGGCGTATTGTAAAGAAACCAGTTATTAAAGACAATCAAGTAGTGCCTGGCAGTATGCTAGCTCTTTCTCTATCTGTAGATCATCGTATAGTGGATGGAGGCGAAGCTTCACGCTTTATAAACAAAGTTATGACATATCTTGCCGATCCAGTAGCTTTGCTAATGGAGTAATGCTTATAAGCATCTATCCCTTATACAATAATCAATAAGGGATAGGCTTTCACAACTTTAAAACTTATAATAATTTAAATGAACTCACAATAAATATAATGATATGGATTACGATCTAATAATAATAGGCGCAGGACCTGCTGGATATGTAGCAGCAATAAGGGCCGGACAATTGGGACTAAAAACTGCAATTGTAGAAAAACAATATATTGGCGGAATGTGTCTTAACTGGGGTTGCATACCCTCAAAGGCAATTTTGGAAAGCGCCAAGGTTTTTGAGAAAACAAAAACACTTTCTGAATTTGGAATAGACGGAATTGATTTAGAAAACCTATCCTTTAATTGGGATACAGTGAAGAAAAGATCGAAAAAGATTACCAAAAAACTCACTGCTGGAATAAACTTCCTTCTTAAGAAAAATGGTGTAGAGGTAATTAATGGTACTGCTAAAATTGGCGCAGACAAAAGCGTATATGTTGATGGAAAAAAAATAACAGCCGAAAACATTATTGTTGCTACAGGCTCGAAACCTAAAAAACTGGACAATAAATTGGAGGATGCTCCTACGGTTGAGATGGAAAAACTTTTCGACCTTAAAGAAATCCCTGAGAATGTTGTAGTAACTGGCAATCATGTATCTGCAGTAGAGATGGCGCAGTTCTTTAAAATGATTGGTAAGAAAGTAACGCTTGTTGCTAATAGCGACTACTTCTTGCACGGTATTGATCAATTTCTTATCGATTACATTACCAAAAACATTGCTTCAAATGGTATAGATTTGATTACCGACAGCTTCCCGTCTAAATATTCTGAGGGGAAAGTAACTGTAGGCGATAAAAAGATTAAATGTGATCTTTTGCTCAATTGCAACTCGCGCAAAGCAGTTATTCCTGAAAGTGAGACTCCACTAGAACTAACAGATCGTGGATTCATTAAGACCGACAAAGATTTCAAAACAAACATCTCTGGTGTATATGTAATTGGCGATGCTAGTGGCAAGAGCTTTGTTGCACACATGGCTTCGGCACAAGGTATTCATATTGTAAATAAGATAAAAGGAGTGAAATCAAACTTCGATTATTCATCCTATCCTATTAATATGTACACTAGCCCCGAAATTTCTCAAATAGGCCTAACAGAGGAGATGATAAAAGAAGAAGGATACGAGTACAAAATAAACGAGTTCCCACTATCAGCCAATGCTAAAGCATTGATTGAAGGAAGTAGCGAAGGATTTATACGTATGCTTTCTGATAAGAAGTATGGACAAGTATTAGGCGTTCAAATAGTTGCCAAGCATGCCACAGATATGATTGCCGAAGCTGGAGCATATCTGAGAATGGAAGGCTCTATATATGATGTAGCCAACACCATACATGCTCACCCCACTGTTTCGGAAATATATTTCGAAGTAGGGTTTGATGCTTTTGATAAAGCAATTCACAAGTAAACATGCTTTTAAAAATAAAGGTCAAGTACAACAACTTATATTGTATTTGACCTTTTTTTATTTAAGAAATCAATTTAATTAATAGTACAGCAGTAAATTACAATAAAAATGGTGACAGTATCAGAATACAATCTTCCAGATATCCAATTAATGAATGAGAGCGAAAGTAAGTTTTTGCTTTGGATTCCGAATAAAACATACATTGTGCTTGGTGCATCAAATAATGCAAAGGACGCAGTGAATGAAGAACCCACTTTGCAGAACAATATAACCGTGCTAAAAAGAAGAACAGGTGGACAGACAGTAATGCTGACTCCTAACAATATTATTATATCGGCTATAATTACTGATGAAAACGTAATGAAGCCCAAAGATATTTTCAATCGCTTCAATGATCATATTATAGGTGCTATTGCAAAAAACCACACTGTAAAGTTTGCTACGCGAGGCATATCGGATATAGCTACTGGAGAGCTAAAGATATTAGGCTCATCTATGTATCGAGGACGTGGATATCTTTTTTATCATGCTGTGCTCAATTTCGACGAGCCATCAACCACTTTTCAGAAATATCTGAAACACCCAAACAATGAGCCCGACTATAGGAAAGGTTCTGCATCATTAAGCACTATTTTGAGCAAATATGAAGTTACAGATAAAAGCTTAACATTGTAAGCTTACTTATAAAACTGCACCAAATCATCATTGAAAAATATAATCGGGTTGTTTAATTTACAGCTCGATTTTTTCATTATGCGTTAGCCTGCATTATCCATAATATTATGAATAAAGTATTTAATAGCTACCTTAAAAAAAACACGGAAAGCTCATGAGTTACTTTCTACAGCTTAAATAAAAACATTCATGTGTGGAAGTTATTAGTTAGGTATAACCATAGCTTTTAAAACCTCTTTACCGTTCCCATAAATAAAATTGTCCCAGTAGAATTTTCTTGAATTATATAAATAAAGGGCCTATTAGCTTTAAATACAACACTTTCACTAATAGGAGAGCTTGTTTCAACAACACCTACTACAGTTACTGCTGCAGCCTCTGTTCCCACCTCATCTGTTGCAATATAGGTGTCTTGCGTAACAAATGAAATATAGGCTTCTCTATCTGTCATGCGTGAAAAATCTGCTTTACCGGGAGTAAAAGCTATCTCCATACCCATATCACTCAATACTTTCTGCTTTAGGCAATAGCACCATCATACTAAAAGCCTTATTGCCATAAGGCAATTCTACAACTTGCATAGTTTCATCATCAGTATAACTGAAATTAGCTTCTTGATGCATCATGTCTACTCTTGTTTTTTTGCCATTTTGTTCAATAAAATCGACCTTCGATGTGTTTTTCACATCAAATTCCGACACCCATATACCTTTAAAGTAAAGGGCATTGAGCAGATACATCAAGTCGGACGGTTTTGTTTTTTCAAGTACCTTCTTTATCAAATTATTGGTATTGTCGGCAGCCCACTTATTTATTCTATCAACTGTGGTAGTATTTCCAAAATCAACAGCCGCTACGGTTGCATTATAAAAAGTTTCATTGAGTGATATAAATTCGGGGTGTATCTTCACATTCTTATTAGTCCATATAGAATTAGCAATAGCTAGCTTAGTAGATGGGTCTGTTTTCTCAAAAGCATCTTTAAGCTTTCTAAAGTAATTATTCACCTCATCATCAGTCCAATTACCCATTCCTAAAGTGTTTTGCATGGCTAGTTTTGTATCACCAGCACTACCATTCCACGTCATGGCCAAAGCCATACTTAAGCTGAAAGGCGAAACCATAAAGTTTTCGTCTTTATCGTTGCGCTCCTCATCAAATACTTTGGAGAAAAACTCGAATGCAAACAGCTGATCCGACTCCACCATTGAAGCTTCAGCTCCTCGCAACTCTATTTTCAAGAATTGATTTCATAGCAATATTTCTTTAAATAATACTTTTAGCACACTCTACTTTAATAGTAGATGAAGATATTGGCATAAGGTTGCATCGTTTACATACAAATCTGCACTTTTCTACACCTTTATTTTCATCTCTATTAGTTGTGGTAGATAATTTTTTAACTCAGATAGATATAACTATAGTTTTCAAAATCTCTTCACAGCTCCCATAAACAATATCGAGCCTGTAGAATTTTCTTGAATCATATAAATAAAGGGTCTGTCTGCTTTAAATATAACTTTTTCGGGCATAGGACGAGCACTTGTTAAAGAAACACCCACAGAAGTTACAGCAGCAGCCTCAGTACCTACTTCATCTGTTGCAATATAAGTGTCTTGATTGACAAAAGATATAAATGCACTCCTATTAGACATGCGAGAAAAATCAGCTTTACCAGCGGCAAAAGCTATGCCCATACCCATATCTATCAACACATCGTTTAACTGTTTACTATACTCTGTTTTAAACTTGGGCAGATACAACTCAACCTTCTTATCTATTAACCTATCTCTAAGGTTGTTCCAATAATTTTTCTCTTGCAGAGCGTGAGTAACATCCATTAGGCTCTTATCCTCTTTGGGCAACAAAAGCATCATGCTAAAAGCCTTGTTACCATAAGGCAACTCAACAATCTGCATCGTCTCATTATGAGTATAGTTAAAATTAGCTTCCTGATGCATCATATCAACGATTGATTGAGTGACACTATCTGTTGTAAAGTCCATCTTTGATGTGTTCTTAGCATCAAACTCCGATACCCAAACGCCTTTAAAATAAAGAGCATTAAGCAAGTACATCAAATCTAATGGGTTGGTTTCTTCAATTACACTTTCTATCAGACCGTTTGTGTTGTCTGCTGCCCACTTGTTTATTCTGCCAACTGTAGCTGGATTGCCAAAATCAACAGCCTCAACAGTTGCGTTGTAATAAGTTTTGTTGAGTGATATAAAC
>CAJDVE010000089.1_pt1 | contig 9937 bp, 9 predicted proteins | sample 7391271 | NCBI WGS metagenome assembly CAJDVE01 (sample SAMEA7055701, study PRJEB34461) | soil metagenome | biome: terrestrial ecosystem; feature: Peninsula; material: soil | place: Antarctica | collected 2016
TTTTAAATAGATATATAATACAAAAGCTGTTTCATATAATAATGGAACAGCTTTTTTTGTTTCATACATTTCGTCATTTCATCATATAAGATATATGTTCGGGCTTCAAGTCCCCATTGGCCACTTGTTTTAGATGTTAGTGGAGCGTGAATCTGTGAAAGTTGCTGAAAGGTTAAAACAGCAAGACTTTTCATAGAATTTATAATCGATATTTAACAAACACTTGCTTTTAGTGCCACCACAATAAAGTAGTTGCAATTGAAACCTTTCCAAACATTTCCACCATGGTAGATTTTACTTCTGCCTGTTTAATGTGGAGTTTTCGATCGGACTGTAAAAGATAGTGGTCTTTTATTTGCAAATTGACAGTTGTGCAAAAATGAGAAAAAAGTGCGTGTTGGATAAAACACATCGTTAAAAACTAAAATGCAGTTTTTATAAGAAGGTTTGAGGTAGGACTCCATTGCAGAATTGTGAAATAGGCCATCGTTGCATTCTGTAAACAGCTGTTTTGTTGACAGCTTTTAACATTTTGATGTTCCCAATTTTCAGCACCACACTCGCATCAAATTGCAATTTGATTCTCGCCTAGTGTAAATAGTATTTGTTAATGGCAGACACAAATCAATAAAATAACGCCAACGGTAGAGCTAAAGTTGTACAGATAATTTTGCAGTAGATTACAAAACCTATTGTCAATAAAAGCAAACACTCTAACTTTAATCTTAATCATAATATTTTAATTGAAATAAACATTCTAACCATCAGAATGTTTTACATTTTAGTATGTTAGTATAAACTTTCAAGAAACCATCTCTATTATTACAGATCATTATGTTTAGACTCAATTCAAGTAAATTAGCGCTTTTTTTTTCACTGCTTTATTAGCTTCTTTTATCTTATTCTCCTGCAATTATAAACAAGACTTTATAATAGAAGAAATAGTTGCATTACAGCTACAAGATGCAGAAAAAGATAGTCTTATAGCACTAGTAAAAGACTTGAATAGACAAGGTACAGATGCTCGAAATTCCGCAGATTACAAAGAGGCTATAAATCTACACTTTAGAGCCCTCAATTTAGCTGAAACTGCCAAAGATACTATGGGGCAAATATATGCACTCAATAATATTGGAACAGATTTGCGACGTACTTACTCCAACATTGAAGCTTCCACCTATCATTATTTAGCATTAGAATTGTCTCATGACAATGATAAATACCTAAAAATGAGATCTATGGCAATGAATGGCTTAGGAAATATATTTTTAGCCTTAAATAAAATTAAACAAGCTGAAAGTTATTTTCAACAAGCTCTTTCTATTGAGCAAGGGCTAGATAATATTTTGGGACAGGCAATTAACTATGCAAATTTGGCTGAAGTATATCATATAAGCAACGATTTAGATAGTGCGCTTTTCTATTATGAAGAATCATTGAAGCAAAACAACACCATTGATTCGGATATTGGCAGAGCAATTTGTAAAAGAGCTATGGGGCTTATCTATTACAAAAAAGGTGATCAGAGTAGAGCATTGCGATTGCTCGAAGAGGCATTTGCTCTTATGAAAGACTCCAAAGATGCTTTTCATAAATTGGAGGTTCAGATTTCATTAGCAGAAACATATATTAATATTGGAAGAACGGCTGTAGCCGACCCTCATGTAATGGAGATACTGTCTCAGGCAAAGGTTCTAAACTCTTTCGATTATCTGCAAAGGGGTTACGATTTATTGGCTAAATTGAAAGAACAGCAAGAATTGTTTCATTCTGCATTTGATGCAAAAGAGAAGGCTGTTGTGTATCGTGATAGTGTGTTAGCTCAAAATAGCGAAGTCCGTATTTTAGAGCTCGAAAATCGATATAAAGGAAAGGAAGCAGCTCAGCAAATACAATTACTAACATCAGAAAATGCTCTTGCCGAGAAAAATAAGAAAACACAGCAGAACATCTTCTTTTTATTAACGTTTTTGCTTACCCTGCTCATAGGTTTCTTATACTATCGCTACAATAGCAAATTGAAAATAGCTAAAGAGCTAGAGAAAATAAATGAAATCAAGATAAAGTTTTTTAGTAATATTTCTCACGAATTTCGCACACCGCTCACCCTTATAAAAGGGCCATTAGAGAGTTGGCTCGAAAAAGACCTTCCTGTCGACTTTGACAAAGATGCCAGAGTCATGCTTCGCAACTCGGAGCGATTGTTATTTCTGGTTGATCAGTTGTTGAGTTTGTCGAAGGTAGATTCAGGCAGTTTTAAAATAAATCCCCAACATGCCGATTTATCACTTGCTTTACGAGGAATTGCTAATTACTTTTTGCATATTGTTAAAGAAAAATCAATTGATTATAAAATAGCTATCGATGCTAGTGGAGAGGATTGGGTAGATTTGCATATAGTAGAAATCATTGTTACTAATCTTTTGTCAAATGCACTAAAGTTTACTCACGAAACAGGGAGTATTTCTTTAATTGGCAAGAAGCATAAAGATGGTTATATAATTAGAGTGTCCAATTCTAGTGAGCGTTTGTCTCCTGAAGAACTGTCTCGCATATTTGATAGATTCTACACAAGAGACCCCTCCAAACATCGTAGTACAGGAATTGGTCTTTCGTTGGTTAAAGAACTTTGCATATTATATGGTGCAAAACTTACGGTAGAGTATAATACAGAGAATGAAATTGAATTTACCGTTGTTTTTCCGCCATTGGCAAAGGGCGAAACGTCTGAAATAGATGATTTGGCACTTGATAATTTAAAAATAGACAGATTTCAAGTTGTGCGCGCAGGTTCTGTTAAACCAGATAGTGCAACAGCACAAGTTGATTTGAATGATGATGTTTTATTGTCTGATAAGCCTCTTCTACTAGTTGTTGAAGACAATAATGATCTTAGAAACTATATTCTAGATTCATTTAAAAATATATATAATACAATCGAAGCCAAGGATGGTGAAGAAGGCATTGCTCTTGCACTAGAACATATACCCGATATTATTATTACAGATATAATGATGCCAAAAGTAGATGGATTGGAATTGTGCAACACATTAAAATCGAATGCTACAACCAATCATATTCCAATTGTTATTTTAACTGCATTAAACGAAGAAGAAGACTTACTTGCAGGTTTGAAAAATAAAGCCGACGACTATGTCACTAAACCCTTTGGAGCAAACATACTAAAGCACAAGGTGCACAATTTAGTAGAAGTGCGCAATGTGTTGAGCCAGAAATATCGCAAAGAGTTCATCATCAAACCTCTCAATGTTTTGATATCTGGTGGTGAAGATAGTTTTGCTGTAATATTGAAAGATGTAATAGAGAACGAAATTACAAACCCTGATTTTGGCGTAGATGAGTTTTGTGCAGTGGCTGCCATGAGTCGCTCTCAGCTTTACAGAAAGCTTAAGGCAACGGTAGATATGTCTGTGTCAGAGTTCATTCGCGTTCACCGTGTTAAATTGGCATCAGAGCTCTTTAAAAATAAGAACTTGAATGTCACCGATGTTTGTTACTCTTCTGGATTTACCGACACTTCCTATTTTTCGAAATCATTTAAAGAGGTGTTTAAGGTTCCTCCTACTGAATATCGTAAGAAACTTCATGCAGAGAGTGATTCTGGGTTAGAGTAATATTCTGTAGGCAATAGATTTATGGAACGACATTAATAGCTACTAATAAAATGTGTAGGTTGTTTTTAATAATTTATTCGCTATTTTTTGTCTTTTCCTTAAAATCAATTTGTTACAAAGCTTTTTGTCTTGTTTCCCATGTTTTAATATCCCATTTTTCTTGTTTTTTTTCATTTAGGTCTCTTTCAACATAATATTACAAGTATTTGAGATTATAGACATAGTAGATTTATGCTTTTGGTAGTAAATTTGTTTCAAATATATTTCACAGAATATTAATATTGAAAACTACTTAACATGAAAAAAAGATTCTTTACACTCGCTTTAGCAGTTTTTGCAGTTTCGATGTTCTTTTCTTCGTGTGGAGATAGTTCTAGAAAAGCAGATAGTCCTCAAAAAACTGTAGCAGACAGTAAACTTGGAAAATTAGATGTTGAAATACCGGCCTCACTTAGAGATAAGCCTGAGGTGGTTGCTTATATACACGATATGAACAAGGTTGCCGATGAATATGCTATTCTTATAGATAAAACGTTGGAGGATTTTGGAGATTACGAAAATCTTGATTTTGATGATTTAAGTATGATGGATAAAATAAAGGTTATGAAAGTTACAGCCGAAATCGGTTTCAAATCTATGGAAATGATGGCAAAGTGGGGCGAACATCACGATAAATTGAACCTATTTAAAGAAGACCTTACAGAAGATGAAACTTTAGCACTAGAAACAGTTGTAAATAGGTTTGGAGAGCGTATGAAACAAATTGAAAAGAAGCATTCAAAGTATTTTAGCGAACAAAATTAGTTGGTATTGTATGTGAAAGTATAAATTCAAATAAACGTATAATAATATATATATAACAATGGATAAAATCATCAACACAGCAAAACAGTTTATTGTAAACCCAAAATCGGAGTGGGATGTAGTTAAAGAAGATAATAGTACTGCAAGTCAGCATGTTATTACATATGTGCTGCCATTGGCATTAATTTCTGCAGTAGCTATTTTTATTGGTGTAGGTCTCATTGGCTATCGGGTGTTGGGCTATCGGGTTCAATCTGTTAGCGGAGGCTTAGCACAAGCTATCATGTCGTTAGCCTCTATATTAATTGGAGTATATGTATCAGGGTTTGTAATACATAAACTAGCACCTACTTTCGATACAACTGTTAGTCTTGACAGATCTGTTAAACTAGTAGGTTTCTCCTACACAGCTATTTTGTTGGCGGGCGTTCTTAACATATTTCCACCTCTTGCTTTTTTCACTTTTCTAGGCGGACTTTACAGTTTATACATCCTTTATACTGGTTTCAAACCAATGACTAATGTGTCTGATGAGAAATCTACAAGTTACTTCATTGTTAGTATTCTCGTAATTGTAGGGGTGTATGTAATTATAGGAATGATCTTAGCTGGAATTATTGGGGTGTTCGGATTTACGGCATTAGGTGGTTACTAAAAAATATATTTTCTTTTTCACTTTAAATTCTACTTTAAGCTAAACAGGTAATAACGGTTGTTTTGGTTTTTTTATTAAAACATTATGGTTATTGTTATGTTATCTGTTTCAATTCAGGTAAGTCAAAGACTTGCCTGAATTTTTTTTATTCTATGTTGATGTGTGTTTCTTATAAATTACCGTGTTTATCCCCTCCATTTTTCAGAAAACGATTGCATAGATTTAATGTTCCCACTGTTTTTATGTTGTATTTAGCTTCTAAGCTTGTTGTAGCATAGCTTTGCAACTGGTTTATTCATCTGTTTCAGACTTTATCTCATATATGTAATGTGATATTAATTGGTTATATTTGTTCTATAATCAAAATATAAATACCTATAAACAACCATATTATGATAAAAAGAAACTTTATGCTATTAGCTTTTAGCCTAGTGATAGGCTTAGTAAGTGCTCAATCACTTAAATCGCCCAATGGAGAGTTTGTGCTCAATTTCTCTGTAGATGCTGTAGGCTCTCCAGTGTATGAATTGCACTACAAAGGCAAGCCTATTGTCAATCCTAGTAAATTGGGGTTAGAGCTTATTGGCAATAGTCAAGAAGAGTTTAATAGCGAAATTAAGAAAGAAAAAGATCATGCTACATCTCTCTATGATGGTTTCCATGTTGTAGATATTCAAAATTCAGTTTTTGACGAAACATGGACTCCTGTTTGGGGCGAAACAGCCACCATACGAAACCATTACAATGAAATGGCTGTTGCACTCAATCAAAAAGATACAGAGCGCAATATGATTATCCGCTTCCGTCTGTTTGATGATGGATTGGGCTTTAGATACGAATTTCCAGCCGAAAATAGTTTAGTCTATTTTGTAGTGAAAGAAGAATTGACTCAGTTTGCTATGACGGGCGATCATACTGCTTGGTGGATAGCTGGCGACTACGATACACAAGAGTATGATTACACAACCTCAAAGTTGTCTGAAATAAGAGGCATTAACGAAGCAGTAAAACAAGGAAATCTTTCTCAAACTAGTTTTTCTGATACGGGAGTACAAACATCGCTGCAACTAAAAACAGACGATGGTATATATATAAACCTTCACGAAGCGGCATTAATTAACTATGGCGCTATGCACTTGAACTTGGATGATGAAAACATGGTGTTTCAATCTTGGATTACCCCCGATGCAGACGGTACTAAAGGGCATTTGCAAACTCCTTACAACACGCCTTGGAGAACAATAATTGTGAGCGACGATGCGCGCGATATTCTTGCTTCTGATATAACACTCAACTTAAACGAGCCTTCTAAAATAGAAGACACTTCTTGGATTAAACCAATGAAATATGTGGGTGTATGGTGGGAAATGATTACTGGTAAAAGCGATTGGTCATACACATCAGATTTGAAGAGTGTGCATTTAGGGGAGACTGATTACACAAAAGTTAAACCTCATGGCCGTCATGGAGCTACAACCGAAAATGTGAAGAAACACATCGACTTTGCTGCAAAACATGGTATAGAAGGTGTGTTGGTTGAGGGATGGAATATTGGTTGGGAAGATTGGTTTGGAAATTTTTGATTTTCAAACTCCTTATCCAGATTTCGATATAGATGAGGTGCACAGATATGCCAAAGAGAAAGGTGTGAAAATGGTGATGCACCACGAAACTTCTTCTTCTATTCGCAACTATGAGCGTCATCTCGATGCTGCCTATCAATTAATGAACGATTACGACTATCCTGCTGTGAAAAGTGGATATGTTGGGGATATCGTTCCTCGTGGCGAAACTCACTATAGCCAATGGGTAAACAATCATTATCAGTATGCATTGGAGAAAGCTGCTGATTACAAAATTATGGTGAATGCTCATGAGGCAGTTCGTCCAACAGGTATCTGCCGCACGTGGCCCAATCTTATTGCTAACGAATCGGCTCGTGGCACAGAGTATCAAGCTTTTGGTGGAAGTAATGCAAATCATGTAACTATATTGCCATTTACTCGTTTAATTGGTGGTCCAATGGATTATACTCCTGGAATATTCGAAATGGATATATCCAAATTGAATCCTAATAATCATTCGCATGTAAATGCTACTATTGCCAATCAATTGGCGCTTTATGTAACTATGAGTTCGCCATTGCAAATGGCTGCCGACCTGCCTGAACATTACGATCGTTTTCCCGATGCATTTCAGTTTATTAAAGATGTAGCACTCGATTGGAGCGAAAGTATTTACTTAGAAGCCGAACCCGGCGAACACATCACAGTAGCACGTAGAGCAAAAGGAACCGATAATTGGTTTGTGGGTAATACTGCAGGACACAATCCTTTTACTTCGCATATAAAATTCGATTTCTTGCCTGCCAACACGCAATACATTGCCACTATCTATGCAGATAGCAAGGATGCGCATTATAAAACAAATCCACAGGCATACACTATTCGTAAAGTTGTGGTTACTAATAAGTCTAAACTGACACAGCTTTCAGCTCCAGGTGGTGGTTATGCTATAAGTCTTACTCCAGTAGTAGATAAAGCAGATATTAAGGGATTGAAGAAATTGTAAAGACTAAAATAAGGGCTGTTCTTTCAAGAGAGGCTCAATGCTCTATGCATCAACAGTATATCATGATCTCAATGATGTCTTGTTGATGCATTTTTTATACTCCATTTGTTAGTTGTTGATTTTATTCATTACATTTGCTTTATAATTTAAGTAAGCTGTAGCTTTATACTATGTCTAAAAAGATGTCGATGCATACCCGTAACGAAGACCAAGCCCTGTTTCTTTTGATAAAGAAAAGAGATAAGGAGGCCTTTAGTGCATTGTACTATAAATATCATGCTTATTTGTATGCGGTTGCATTGCGATATCTTAAAAATAAAGATTTGGCTGAAGATAGTGTTCAACATGTTTTTATAAAACTTTGGAAATAAGTGATCAAGACGATTTTATAAAATCGATGGAAGAACAACAAACTATTGATGTGTTACTGAAAGGAATTGAGAGCTTGCCTCCACAAAAAAAAGAGGTTTGCTTATTAAAGTTAGAGGATGATATTACCAATCAGAAAATAGCCGATAAAATGGGAATATCAATACATACAGTAAAATCGCACTATCAAGAGTCGTTAAAAATGCTGCGAGATTATTTTCAAAAGATTCAAATGTTGCTGTTTTAAAAAGAAATAATCATTTCAACTCATCATTTTGCTCGTTTTATGTGTCTATATAATAGGCAAACTTAATTTTATATGGAAGAACTTGATAAAGAGATAATTAACAATGTGCTTAACAACACTTCTTCGAAACAAGAGGCTACAGATGTAGTTGATTGGTTCGCAAATTCTATTGAAGGGCAAAACTTTTTGTCAGAATCAATGGATAGAGATTTCTATATGATGGAGGAGAGTGCATACCAAAGTGATTTAATTTCTCCATTTCAATCAGCAAAAATTTTAGCCAACATAAACAAAGCAACTCAGCGCAAGAAGATTTCGAATTTGCTCTTTAAAGCAGCCGCTATACTTATTCCCTTTGTCTTCATTATAAGCATGAGTTTTTATATTAGTACACAGGTTGGGTTGTTTGGCAATAGCAATTACGCTGAAATATATGTGCCAAAAGGAGAGACTATGCGATTACTTTTCCATGATGGTAGCGAGGTCTATTTAAACTCAGACAGTAAAATAAGTTATCCTGAAAAGTTTGGATTAAGAAACAGAAAAGTAATGCTAGAAGGTGAAGCCTATTTCAATGTCTCTTCTAATAAGAAACGTCCATTTATAGTTGAAACAGATAAAACTACTATTACTGTACTAGGCACATCTTTTAATGTAAATGCTTATGGCAATGATGATTTTGTTGAAGTTGTTTTAGATGAAGGGGAGGTAGTTCTTGGTGTTGATAATCGTAATTATGCTATTCTTCCAGGACAAAAAGCTATCTATAATAAAATAGATGGTTTAACTTCTATTGCTAACTTAGAGAAAAGTTTAGAAGAGTCGATGTGGAGAAGCAATGTTTTTCATTTTTCTAATACTCCTTTGCTTGATGTTATTAAAACTTTAAACAGAAGATATAACATAAGATTTGTCATCGAGAATTCTGAAGCATTGGAATATACCTACACGCTTACCTCAAAGCAAACAACCATTGAGGATATCTTACTTGAACTAGAAAAAATTACTCCCGTAAAATTTGTTTTAACAGACAATATAGTCCACGTAAATTTATAATATATCTCATTTCGAAACATTTTTTACAAATAGACTCATCCTTTTCCCCTGTTGGTGTGTCTAGTGTATAACGGGTGTGAACTTATCTGACTTAAAATAGTCTTTTTTATGACTAACACAATCAGCTTATGCACTTTGTTATACTAAGAAATTTATTTTTATTGTTAAATTTTAATACATAACACCTATGAGAGAAATGCTTTTAAAAAGGCGATTAGTTATTCTTTCTTTTTTTCTTGCTTTTTGCTTTATAAGCTCGGCGCAAGGAATTAGTTTGAATTTCAGCCAGAAAAATCTAAAAACAGTTTTAGAGGAAGTTTCGCAACAATCAGGTTACTCACTTGCTTATAGCAAAGAAGTGGTGAATCTTGAGGATGTTGTAACAATTAAAGTGTCAGATGCTAAACTAACTGACGTGTTGAATGAATTGTTATTGTCTCGCAACTTAAAATATGAAGTAAGAGATAATAAGATTTACATTCTACACGAATCAGCTGCTACTACTACTCAAGCTGATGCATCGCAACAAAATCAACCCAAAGAAGTGGTTGTAAAAGGAGTAGTTACTGATAGAGATGGTATTCCTGTAATAGGCGCAAA
>CAJDVE010000120.1_pt1 | contig 9905 bp, 7 predicted proteins | sample 7391271 | NCBI WGS metagenome assembly CAJDVE01 (sample SAMEA7055701, study PRJEB34461) | soil metagenome | biome: terrestrial ecosystem; feature: Peninsula; material: soil | place: Antarctica | collected 2016
AGTACCGAAATGCTTTCGATGTCGTTTGCATTTAAATCTGAGATATTACCACCATAAGGAACTCCGTCTAAAACATATAGAGGTGAGTTTGATCCTGTAATAGATCCAAAACCTCTAATACGAATGGTTGCATCTTCTCCTGGTTGTCCATAAGTACTGTTCACTTGTATACCCGTTCCAGAACCTTCTAAAACAGAACTAACACTTGACACAGGTCTTTTTTCAATGTCTGCAACATCAACAGTAGATATTGCACCTGTTATGGACGACTTTCTTGCCGTTCCATAAGCAATTACCATTACTTCATCAAGCAGTTCAGAGTCTGACTGCAAAACTACTCGCATGTTTGCTATAGCATTTACTTCTTGGGTTTTCATTCCCACATATGAAATAACTAATCTACTTCCTGCGGCAGTATTAATATTAAAAACTCCGTTGAAGTCTGTAATTGTTCCTACATTAGGAGCATTCTTTACCTGAATGGTAGCACCAATAATAGGTTCACCCATTTCGTCTACAACCAAACCGTTTATTTGGGTTTGGGAAAACGCAAAGCCAATTCCTATAAAGAAAAAAGCCAAAATCACATACAGTTTCTTTTCCATAAACACAGATTTAATTTTATTGTTAATTATAGTAGTTAAAAGGTTATTGTTATAATAGTCCTTGTTTGACAGATTATGGTGCAAATATATACTAATTATTTCAAATAAAACTAATTTGCATTATTAATTTGTAAGTCATTATCGCGAAATGATTTATCAGAGTGCTTTTCACATACAAAAAAACACCTTAACTGTTAGTTAAAGTGTTTTTAATGAGCCTAAATCAATAGACAGCTATCTTGGTAGTGAAGCTAAACTGTTATTTGTTTATTGTAAGAATGTTAGTGTTTCGGGCTTGTCAAGCGTTTATCTTTTCTATTGTTTTAAAGTCAGAATCCTCTGCAACTATGCATCAACCATAATTGTTTAATTCTTTAAATAATATATTTGAGCCTTATTGCGTGCTGTATATATTGGGGATTAAATTTATTGTTTTGAGAATGGCATTGTTCTTCACACTTTCGTGGCTATGATTCTTACCTTTTCAACACCCTCAAAGCCGTAGTTTTCTTAAAAAAGAACAATGCATCATAGCGTAATGTTATTATGGTGGGTTCAAATTGTCTGTCGTCTCGTGTTGGATTGTACACTACACCCACAGCTCTATTGCCCATAACCTTTGGGTTTTCATAATCTTTATCTTCTTCATCAAAGATTAAATAAAAACTATCTTGGTCTATTTGATTTAATTTGTGCTCTATGCTATTCTGAACAGCCGGTGGAATGGTCATCTCTTTCATGGGAGCACCCCAACTTGGGCCTGCCATTACATTTCCTTCATAGCTTGTGAATCCAATTAAGAAAACATTCTCATTACCTAGTCCTTCACGGGTAAGCTGACCAATATTTACTTCGCCCGTGTTTCGCATACTTGTGTACTCTGCATCACCAATATGAGTGTTATGCGCCCACACAATTCCCTTAGAGTTCTCGCCGTAGAGACTTAACAAATCATTAACAGTTCCGTGCATATGATGCACACGAGAGTTCCACGAAATATGTCCTACTGAGGCCACGCTTTCTCTGTAAAACTCTTCGGCATTGTCTACTACAATACTGTTTTGTAGTAAATAAAAATAAGTGTCATCCGAAAGCGTAGAGAATTTATCACGGTTGTTTCTTATATATTCTACTACATTCTTTGTAGCATTTGCACAATTCTTTTTGCTGGTGTCTACTGCATTAGCGTAACCCCAACTATCACCTTTGTGTGGATAGAAACAGTTGTATTGCTCTTTTACATATTTGTAAGCAGCTTTGTCTGTTGCTTTAAGTAAATCTAGCACTTCTTTTTTGGAGTTCCATTCATCGTATACATCCATTCCATAGAAGCCTACTTTTTTATCCTGAGGCAATTTGTCATTATGATTGCGAAGCCACTCGGCCAGTGCAACCACCTCTTCATTGGCCCACATCCAAGTAGGCCATCTGTGTAGCTTTAGCAATATCTCTCAGCAAAATCTCCTTCTACTGCAATGAAGTTAAAGTCTTGTTCCGCTATTAGCCTTCTACTTATTTTATCGCGCCATAAGTAGTATTCATGTGTGCCATGACTTGCCTCGCCCAACAACACCAACTCTTTGTTGGCAGCAGTTAAGATTAGTTTGTCTAAACTTGCATCTCCTTCAAGGGAGATGATTTTTTGTTCAAGATTTTGTGCTGAAGAAAACATAGTGCTGAATAATATTAATAGCCCTAAAAGGCTTTTTGTGAGTAATTGATTCATATGAAGAATAATTTAATGCTAAAAGAAGAAAAACTCTTGTCAAAACATATTATTGATGTAAAAGACCTCAGAAAGTTCAAATAAAAAATATTCATACTTTCGCAGGCTTTTTCATCAAAAATAAAAGATTGCAAATTCTTGTGCTATCCAAATCATCTTTATTTCTCAATATACTTCATTCTTTTAAACAGATCATTCACATTTACTATTGCAATGCGCGATGCAACATCCGACATGGCATAAGGAATGATTAGTTTGTCTTGTACCAACATACTACCACAAGAATAAATAACATTGGGTACATAACCTTCTCGCTCCTCGTCATTTGCAGTTAAAAGAGGGTCTTCAAGTTTTGCAATCACTTTTGTAGGATCTTTTAAATCAAGCAGTATTACACCAATAGAATATTGGCGCATATTTCCTACACCGTGTGTCATTACAATCCATCCCTCCTCTGTCTCAATGGGTGAACCACAATTGCCAATTTGAACAAACTCCCATGGCTGTTCGGGTTTCTGAAGAAGTGTGCCTTCATCCCAAAAGTGCAAGTCGTCTGAAAACATAATGTAATTGTTCTCTCCATCTTGACGCGTTAGCATAGCGTATTTACCATTTATTTTACGAGGGAAAAGAGCCATGCCTTTGTTTTTAACTCCCTTACCATTAAGCGTAATCATGTTGAAGGTTTGAAAATCCTCCGTTTCTATCATCTGAGATAGAACCCTGCGACCGTTGTATGCAGTGTATGTAGCATAATACATAACCTTGCCATTGTCGTGAGTAAATTTCACAAAGCGTGCATCTTCAATACCTTTACTTTCGTTTGCCGATATGGGGTATATTACACGCTCAGAGAGGGCTGTTTCATCGTCAAATCTAATTCTGTAATTAGAATCTGCCAACCAATGTATAGTGGTAGTTGTCCAACTATCTGCAGAGAAGTTAGAATCTAGGAAAATGCTTCTAATGCTCTCTCTTAGTTCTTGGTGTGTGAAAAATTCGGGTAGACTATTCAAAATTTTCTCACTGGTTTCATTCCATGCTTTCAAGTCTTGTAGTTTAGATTGAAACTGTTTGTTATCATAAGTGGGGTCGTAAACCATTTGAGGAGTTTCTACATACTCTGAAACACTGTCGAAATTGAAAGATAGTTTTTTATCTATTATTCCACTCCTGAAAACTATGGAGGAAATATGCCCCTCTCCTGTTGCTCTAAGACTCATAATAAACCTTATGCTTCCTTTAGGAAGTAAACTCTGATCGGGATGAGGCACAATTGAAGGATTGAATAGTGCTGCCGACTCAATAGAATACTCCATTGTAAAGAAGGCTCCAATTAGTAGCTTTTGCGTTTTACTAATAGTCTCTTTATCGATAACATATTCTGACACTCTATCATAGTGTCTCATCAATAGCTCTTCGAGGTTTCTATGCCTATCAGCAAAAAGCAGCAAGGTTTCCTCTAATTGTTGTTCTGCTTCATCATCTGAAAGCTTAAGAACTTCTTTTATAATATTATTTATACGAGAAATTTTGCTGGGAATATGTGGTAGGGTAATTACACGGGAATTGTCTCCAGTTATTTTCAATCTTTTTCTTCTGACAATCTGTTTTATATCTGATGAGGTTTTTATCATTTTATATTATTTATTTGTAGTTTCTAGAATTTGTTTGTAAGTGTTTAAGTAGCCATCGGACATTTTTTCTAAACTGAAATTTGACATTGCCCACTCTCGACAATATTCTCTGTTGATAGTGCTTATCGTCTTTATAGCATCCACTGCTTCGTCGATGTTATTTACAAGACATCCAGTTTTGTTATCTTCAATTAGTTCTGGCATCGATCCTCTATTGAAAGCCACAACAGGAGTGCCGCAAAACATTGCCTCAGCAACACTCAGCCCAAAAGGCTCGTCAAAACTTATGGGATGTAGCAAAGCTGTTGCTTCACCCAATAGTTTGTCTCTCTCTTTGGGTCCCGAATTGCCTACATATACAATGTCGTCGTCATTGATATATGGTTTTATTTTCTCATTAAAATAGGCTTCGTCTTGAATCAAACCTGAAATAATAAGTTTCATATTGGCTTTTTTCGCTATCTGAATAGATTCGTATGTGCCTTTGTGGGGATGTATTCTACCAAAAAACAATAAGTAGTCTTTTGGCTTTTCGTTGAAAGTGAAATCTTTACTGTCTATTCCGTTATAAACAGTAGCAGTGTAATCAAGCTCAGCGCTTCTGTCTGAGTTGCTGATGGATACATAGTGGGTGTTGCTATTGTATTTTTTATAAACGGGAAGTATTTGTTGAGACGAAAACCCGTGAATAGTTGTTACCATGGGTGTGTCTATCAGGCGAGAGTAGGTGAGAGGTAGAAAATCGAAGTTATTGTGGATGATATCAAACTCGTGGGCTCTCTCCATTACATTGCTTATGTGTAAGCATTCCCACACTTTTGGATCTAAAGAGTTGTCTTCTGCATAAGCTGTTTTGGATACATACTCCAATTTTCCGGCTGTATGCGAATTGCCTGTGGCAAAGAGAGTTACATCCAGTCCTTTTTTAACCATGCCTTCGGCAATGTTTGATGCTACTTGTTCCCAAGGGCCATATTTCTCTGGCGGAGTACGCCATGCTATGGGTGCTAGAATTGCTATTTTCATTATAAATAGTTTTTTTATTTAATAGTATACACCAAGGAGTCATTCACCACTTGGTGTATATTATAATCTTCGTAAGATAATAATTTATTCTGTAATAGAGGGGTAACTCTACAAAGCTTTTCGACTATTATTAAGACAGTGGTCTACCAACTGTTCTATGTTGGCAGTTCCTACACACATTACCGTATCTGCGCCACCCCAATAGATTTTTACACTTCCATCTGGTTCGGGTATTGCCCCACAGGTGAAAACAACATTGGGTACATAGCCCGTTATCTCGTAAGTTTCTTCTGGTTGAAGAATCCACTCGTCTCCTACAGCAATTATTTTTGCTGGGTTCTCAAGGTCATGCAATGCTACACCAAGTCGGTACACACTGCCTGCCATTGTGGGAAACACTCCGTGATAAATGTTTAGCCATCCGCGTGGAGTTATCGCCCCAATACCTTAAGTCGGGTGAGTAAGAAATCCATATTGCCCAAGGCGATATTTCAGAATGTGGTCGATCTAATCGAGCATACAGGCCATTAAATTTTTCGGGGAAGATAACCACGTTTCTATAATCAGCTTCAGTAATTAAAGAGAATCTTTCTACAGACTTAAAGTCTTTGGTTTTTGCCAAGCCTATTCGCACTCCATGTTGAGAGTAGGCGCTGTAAGTAATCAAATACTCACCGTCGATAAATGAAATTCTGGGGTCTTCAACACCAAAAGCCTCATATTCTTTAAAAACACCTTCAGTAGCAGGAGTTATAAATGGTTCTTTATCTACTGTAAAGTTAAATCCATCTTTACTTACTGCTTTGCCAATAATGCTTCTGCCGTTTAGCTTGTGTGAGCGGAAAAGCATAATGTACTCATCGTTGTGTTTAATCATTCCTGCATTGTGCACAGTGGCAACAGGGTAGGGAATATCATCTTTTGTTAGTATAGGATTATCTGAATATCGTTTTATCATTTTCTTGTTCTTGTTTAAGTATTCGTTTTTCTTTGCGGTAATAGTCTTCATGCGCTTTCAATACATTTAAGTATGAAACCAAATAAGCTATTGTGCTTTCTGCACCTTGATTTTGGTTAATACCATAGCTCTCTATTCCATCACAACAACCTTGTGTATCATGATTGTAAAGACTCATTCTTAAATCGTTTTCTCCTAGAAACCACTTAAAAGATTTAAATAGTTTGGTCAAATATGTTTTGTCTCCTGTTATGTTGTATGCTTTTCTAAACATCAAAACCATTCCCATAGCATCTACAGGTTGTTGAGCAAAAACAGATCGCTCCCCATCTTTCATAAACCATTCCTCATTACCTATAATAGATAAATAATCATTATTCATTGTATGCTTTACCAAGAAGTCCATTGAGTCAAAAGCAACTTTTTTGATTTTCTCTTCATTCAATATACTTGTGGCATGCAGCATTGCAAGTGGAAGTATTGCATTGTCGTAAGCTAATAATGCTTCGTACCAGTGCCATCCATCGCGATTGTTTATGTTGTAATGATCTATTAGTTTGTAGGTTAGTTCTCTTAGTTTCTCAATCATAGCATCGTCAGACATATTGCTTCTTAAATAGTAGGTAATGCCAATGATTGTGTTTGCAATACTTCTGATAGATTGCAAGTTATCGAAGTGAGGCTTTGCTCTGTCAAATATAAGTTGTCCAATTTGGCGGTAAGAGTTATTGGGTGGATAGTTGAGCAGATAACCCACTGCCCATATTGTACGACCAAAAGAATCTTCAGATCCCACATCATCTAAATACTCTCTGCTAAAGCTTAAGAAATTTCTAAAATTTCCATCCTCGTTTTGCATATATAGAATGAAACTTAGATAGGTGGGTATTAATTTGAGAGATGGTTTGTCTTTTTTTACTTTGTAAGCCATTAATGCTAAAAGCAATGCCCGCGAATTGTCGCATAAGCAATAACCCTCTTTTAAATTGGGGATGCCGAACGTTGCATGCTGTATAATACCTGCATCGTGTGTAAGCCTTTGTATTTGTTTCATAGAAAACTCAGGTAATAAAGAAATGTCAAAAGGAACAGCTTCCTTTTTTTTAATTGTTACTTTTTCATCAATTACAGCATCAACTACCTCGTTGTATATCCCTCCAATCTTGGGCCATGTAATTGTATGACCGTGTTCACGAGCCTTTCGTCTTATTTCTAGTCTCTTTTCAGGATTGTCTAATAAGTCTATTAAAGTATCCGATAGCTGTTCTGTTTCACCAAAATCAAATAGCACACCTCTACCCTCGCTCAATAGCTCGGTAGCATGCCAGTAGGGTGTGGATACAACTGCCGAACCTGTTCCAACTGCATATGAAAGTGTTCCGCTAGTAATCTGAGCCTCATTTAAATAGGGGGTAATATAAATATCTGATGCATACAAGTATTTAAAGAGCTGTTTTTGTGTAGCAAACTCATTAAGCAACACAACATTCTTTTCTAAATTCAAGTCTTCTATTAATTGTATTAAAGAGAGACGATACTCTTCACCAGCATGCTTTATAACGTTGGGGTGTGTTTTTCCTAGTATAATATATAATATATCTGGATGTTTCTTAACAACCTTTGGCAGTGCTTTTATAGCAGTTTCAATTCCTTTGTTTCTTCCTATAAAACCAAAAGTGAGCATCACTTTTCTGTTTTCTAGTTTAAACTCTTTTTTAACTTCCTCTTGTATGTATTTTATATCAGGAACTCCGTGTTCAATATAACTAATTTTGTTTCGAGGTATCTCATATATATCTACTAGCATTTCTATGGCTTTGTGGCTCATTACCACAATTCTATTAGCCATTCCTCCAATTGTTTGCAATACCTCTTTTTGATTGTTTGAGGGGTTTTGCATAACAGTGTGCAAAGTCACTATTAAGGGTATTTCTAACTCATGCAGCAATGGTAGAATATAGATACCATCTTGACCACCAAAAATACCAAATTCGTGTTGCAATATACAACAGTCTGCACCGCTCATATTTATATACTTAGCAGCCGCAAGATAATCTTCTTGTAGTTCTTGTTTTATAGTAAGTTTTACCTCTTCAGGATAAGCTTGCAGTTCATCACTATCATCCATTGCCACAATAAAGCTGTTTTTCTCATCATCATCTTTTTTAGATGCAATCATTGAGTTAAATAGATTCTGAGTAAATGTTCCTATACCGCATTGGCGAGGAGGATAAGTAGCTATATAAGCATTTTTCATATTTTATTTTTATTTATAATGTGAGTACTCTATACAATAAAAAATATCTCATTGCACATCCCGTGCTATGAATATTTTCTGTTTGTGTTTTGATTAAGTTTAGATTATTAAGGATGCATTTCTAACAAACTATTATTAGAAAAAGTTTACTAGTATCCCTACAATATACAAAAAATGAGTGAGATAGCAAAATATTTGTTTGTTATATTTTCTTTAAAACGTAATGTAGCACAACAAGCAGTGCTGTTTTAATTGTTTAATCTCAATCAAATGATTCAACTTACTTGGTTGTGATAATATTACTTGTAAATTGATGTTGAAATTATTATACTGGAACTGATAATTATTAGAATATGACAGACTATATATGTCTCTAATTGTGAATAATTGTTTAATTTTCACGATCTATATTAGGTGTTCTATTGACATATCTTCTACATAACATTTTGTAGCTGTACAAAATGTTTAAAACAGGTGAAACTTGCATCTACGACGGTAGAAATGTTTGAAATCAGAATATTTTTGTTTTGTTGCACAAATCTGTTCCATTTATACTTCAAAATTACAATTCTCTCTATACAACTCCTTTTTCATCAGTTGATTTTTGAATCTTAAGCTGTTTTTTATTTCTTGATGGTGTTTTTATCCCATATTTTATCTAAAAAATGCCATTCTAGCCATTCTAAACATTTCTACCACTGTAGATTCAATTTTCATGACATAAAAGTCCAATCTACGGCAGTAGATTCAACTTTCATCGCATAAACGTCTCATCTACCGTGGTGGATTTAACTTCCGCCTGATTTCCGACTCATTTTCGGATTAATTGTAAAATATAAGCCCCCTTTATTTGCGAATTGACACTTAGGTTGTACGTAAAAAAATATAAGTGGCAGATAAAACACGTCAAAAGAAACGAAAACATAATTTTTGAAGAAGATTTGAGGTTTAATTGGATTGCAAAACTGTGAAATAGGTAGTGAATGCAGTTTGTAAATTGCAGGCTTGTTAGTAACCTTTAACACTACAGCTCTCACAACAAACCCCTCTACACTCTCGCCCAACGTGCATTTTAAATGCAATAATAAATACCAAGAGAGTTCTCAGTGAGCTATAAAGATAGATAAAGTAGATTTAAAGTTATTTTCACGGATGTAAAGCCCTCAAGATTGGCATCCTAACTTTGCGAGCTTATTATAAATATATAATCTACCTATTAATCTTTTTATTACTATCTTTGAATTTCCAAAAGTGAAACAAAAGAATAATTAATTATGGCTTTAGAAAAAGGTGATAAAATACCCGAAATATTAGGGAAAGATCAAGACGGAAAAGAAGTAAAAGCAAGTGACTATGCCGGAAAGAAGTTGGTGTTGTATTTCTATCCTAAGGATAATACACCTGGATGCACTGCTCAAGCTTGCAACTTGAAAGATAATAATGCAGAGCTCTTGAAAGCTGGTTATCAAATTTTGGGTGTGAGCACTGACAGTGAAACTTCGCATCAGAAATTTATAGATAAATATAGTTTGCCTTTTCGTTTAATTGCCGATACAGATAAAAAACTAGTAGAAACGTTTGGTGTATGGCAAGAGAAAAACAACTTTGGTAAAAAATATATGGGTACAGTGCGTACCACGTTTTTGATAGACGAGCATGGTACAATAACCAATGTAATAGCAGGTAGGAAAGTTAA
>CAJDVE010000073.1_pt1 | contig 9892 bp, 5 predicted proteins | sample 7391271 | NCBI WGS metagenome assembly CAJDVE01 (sample SAMEA7055701, study PRJEB34461) | soil metagenome | biome: terrestrial ecosystem; feature: Peninsula; material: soil | place: Antarctica | collected 2016
ATGACACTTTTCTTGTTTTCCTATGGTTTTATTTGACGTTTGTATCACAAAACTACATTTTGCCAAGTAGAATTCTCCTCTCAATTTCTCTTTTCCTTTTTTTATGCTGCTCTTTCTTCTTTTAGAGCTTAAATGGACAATTTTCATCAGAAAATGCACCATTTATTCTTTTCTAAACATTTCTACCATGGTAGATTCAATTTTTACGAGGTGTTCGTCAAATCTACCACGGTAGATTTGACGAACACCTGTTTTATGAAGCATTCCAGAGTAAGTTGTAAGAAATAGTGGTTTTTTAATTTCGAATTGACACTTGTGCAAGTGTGAGAATAAAGTGAGTGACAGATAAAACACCTATTCTAAACAAAAACACATTTTTTCGAGAAGGTTTGAAGTTGTTTTTTTGTTCTCAAAACTGTAAAACAGGTCATGATTTTAGTTTGTAGTCAGTAATTTTATTAGCAACCTTTAGTAAAGTAGCTGTGCTAGTTTTCACTTCCAAATTCGCATCAGATTGCGGTTTGAATCTTGCTTATAGAGACTATTATTTGTCAATGGCAGATTCGAGTCATAAAAAACGCTTCAGTGGTAGAGGTAAAGTTGAACATATAATTTTGTTGTTGTTCCTTTTATTGAGCTGCGTTTTTATTAGTGGGAAGCCATATTAAAATAGAAAAGGGGAACGAAATAATTCGCTCCCCTTTATTTACTACTGTATTTAATTTAGCTATTCGAAATAGCTAAATTTATTTATACATGCTTCTCTAGTTTTTCAACAAAAACTTTTTTTGATCCTGCACCTACAACCTTGTCTACAATTTCACCGTTTTTGATAAAGATTGTAGTAGGAATGTTTCTAATTCCATACTTCGAGGTAGCTTCGTCGTTGTTATCTACATCAACTTTTCCTACAACTGCTTTTTCGCTATATTCTTTAGCAAGTTCGTCAATGATTGGTCCAACCATTTTGCAAGGTCCACACCATTCTGCCCAAAAGTCTATAACTACTAGTTTGTCTGTTTTTAAAACTTCTTCTAATGTTGCATCTGTGATTTCAAGAGCCATAATTGTACTGTTTAAATTTGTTTTTATATTTAGAATTGTAATTAATTCACTTTAAATTTTATTGCCTCATTACTTTTCAGGTAGTCTACTAACTGAGTAGTAACAGCAATTTTTGATTTGCGAGAAAAGAGCTCAAGATTTAAATGTGGCTCGTTTCCGTAAACATGGAAATATAACAATGTATTACCAGAATTGTTTTTTAACAATGCTGAAAAATCAGCAACCGATTCTGTGCTTAGAGCAGTAAGAGGCATTTGTATTGTTAGTTTTTCCAATAGAGAGTCTTTTACATCAGTAAGTAATTGTATGCTGTTTATTTTAAATTCAAATTGAGATTCGTCGTAACGCCTAGCTTGCACTCTTCCACGAATGAATAGCGATAGTCCTGGACGAGCAAATTTGCCATAGTTGATACTATCATCTCCAAAAAGAGCTATTTCATAGTGACCGCTATAGTCTTCTACTTTGAATATGGTAAAAGGTGACCCTCGCCTTGTTTGTCCTTCTCTTGTGGCAGTAACCATTCCTCCAAATGTAACTTCTCTACCATTCATTTTTTCAATGTCGGCAAAATCTGCAGTGGAAGTGTTGCACACATACTTCAAGATTAACTCATAATCATCTAATGGGTGAGCTGAGAGGTAAATGCCTATTAAATCTCGCTCTTTGTTTAGTTTCTCTAGATCTGTCCAAGGAGTAGCAGAAGGGATAATAGGAGTTTCTATTTGCATAGAAAAATCGTCTCCAAACAGTGAGTTCATTGTTGTGCTTTGGTCTGCTTGAAATTTACTTCCATATCGGATGAGGGTGTCAACAAAAACCTCATCTTTATCGTTTGTTGCAAAAAACTGCTCTCTGCTTATTCCGGGTAGCGAGTCGAAAGCTCCTGCTAGGGCAAGCGATTCAAGTGTTTTTTTGTTACACGCTGACACAGGTACACGCTCAACAAAGTTGAATATATCTGTGAAGTGACCATTTTGCTCACGTTCTTCAATTATAGCTTTTACTGCACTATTTGCAACTCCTTTTATAGCAGCTAGTCCAAAACGCAAGTCTTTTTCTCGGTTAACAGAGAATTTGAAAAACGATTCGTTCACATCCGGACTCAATACATTCATGCCCATAGAACGACATTCGTCCATAAACTTGGTTATCTCTGCAATATTGTTGAGATTGTTTGATAACACGGCAGCCATATATTCCGAAGGATAGTTAGCTTTTAGCCATGCAGTTTGATAAGCAATCCATGAGTAGCAAGTAGCATGTGATTTATTGAAAGCATAAGAGGCAAATTTTTCCCAGTCTGCCCATATTTTGAGTAGCACTTTCTTGTCGTGTCCATTGTTATGACCTCCCTCTAGAAACTTCTCTTTTAGGGCATTCATTTGGTCAATCATCTTTTTACCCATTGCTTTACGCAACTCATCAGATTGGCCTCGTGTAAAGTTTGCAAGCAATCGTGATAGAAGCATGACCTGTTCTTGATAAACAGTAATACCATAAGTTTCGTCGAGGTATTCCTTCATTATTGGAAGGTCATAAGATATGTCTTCGCGCCCGTGTTTACGTGCCACAAATGATGGTATGTAATCCATCGGACCAGGGCGGTATAAAGCGTTCATAGCAATTAAGTCTTCAAACTTGGTGGGTTTAAGCTCCTTCAGGTATTTTTGCATGCCGGCAGACTCAAACTGAAATGTGCCACTTGTTTTTCCCTGACTATATAATTCATAAGTAATTGCATCTTCTAGGTCTATTTTGCTAATATCAATTTTCTCACCCGTAGTATGCTCAATGTTCTCAATGGCACTTTTAATAATGGATAGGGTTTTAAGTCCTAAGAAGTCCATTTTAATCAATCCTGTCTCTTCAATTACAGAACCATCGTACTGGGTAACAAGCAATTTCTCTTTGGTTGTCTTATCGTCGGCAGTGCTCATTGGCACAATATTCGAAATATCGGTTTGAGATATAATCACACCACATGCATGAACCCCTGTGCTACGCACATTTCCTTCTAGCATTTGGGCATACTTCAAGGTGTCGCGAAGTATAGGGTTATCACTTTTTAATGCTTCTTTTAGTTCGGGCACATACTCAATAGATGTTTTTAAGTTTACCTTCTTTCCTGGTATCCTCTCTGGTATAAGCTTTGTAAGCCTGTCTGCTTCAGATAATGGTAGTTTTTGAACACGTGCTACATCCTTTATAGCCGATTTAGTAGCCATAGTTCCGTAGGTGATGATGCGTGCCACATTTTCCTTGCCGTACTTTTCTGTTACCCAATGTAGCACAGTGTCTCTGCCTTCGTCGTCAAAGTCCACATCAATATCGGGCATTGACACACGGTCGGGGTTTAAGAAACGCTCGAAAAGCAAGTTGTATTTTATGGGGTCTATATCAGTTATGCGAAGGCAGTAAGCTACTGCCGATCCTGCTGCCGATCCTCTGCCAGGACCCACTGCTACATCCATTTCGCGTGCAGCTCTTATAAAGTCTTGAACAATTAAGAAATAACCAGGATAGCCCATGGTTTTCATTGTTTCAAGTTCAAAGTCTAGTCGCTCTTTTATATCATCGGAAAGTTCCTCTCCGTAACGTTCTTTTGCTCCTATATAGGTAAGATGTGTTAGAAAATCAGACTCTAATTTAATTCTGATAACTTTATCGTATCCACCCAGCCGTTTAAATACTTTTTTTCCAAACTCTTTTATTAAGTCTTCTTCGCTATAACGCGTTTTGTATTCTTCCTCTGTACCAAATGAATCTTCGATAGGGAAAAAGGGCATTAGAGCATCGTGGTCAATAGAGTAGTGTTCTACCTTTTCAGCAATTTCTAATGTATTTGATAAAACTTCGGGCATATCGGCAAACACTTGATTCATTTCAGCCGTTGTTTTCAACCATTCCTGCTTGGTGTAGCGCATCCTATTAGGATCGTCGAAGTCTTTGCCAGTGCTCAGACAAATCAGTCGGTCATGTGCATCAGCGTCTTCTTCGTTCACAAAGTGAACATCGTTGGTGGCGATAACTTTTACATCAAGTTTCTTTGCTATTTTTATAAGCTCTTTGTTTACACGCTCTTGCTTTATATAGGTTGTAGCATCAGCATCGGGTCGGTTTGTTTTATGACGTTGTAATTCTAGGTAATAATCATCTCCAAATACAGACTTATACCATTTTACCGCCTCTTCTGCTTCTTCTGTTTCGCCATTGTCAATTTTTCTGGAAATTTCTCCTCCCAAGCAAGCAGAGCTTATGATTAAACCTTCGCTGTATTTTTCCAATAACTCTTTGTCGATACGTGGGCGATAATAGAAACCCTCGGTCCAGCTTTTCGAAACTATCTTGATGAGATTTTGATAGCCTTTAAAGTTCTTAGCCAGCACTACTAAGTGCCAACCGCTAGCATCTACTCTATCTTTTTGTTGAAATCTATCTCTACGTGCTAAATAGCATTCGCAACCAATGATAGGTTTAAACAGGTTCTTTTCTTCTAGCGCTAACTTCTCTTTTAGTTGTTGTTCTGTCGATTTATCATTGTCTGATGGTTCTCTATCTTGCGTGTTGTCTTGAATCTTTTTTAGTTCGGCCTTTATCTTTTTTATTTTAGATTTTACAGGACCGTTTTTCTTATTCACGTAATTCACAAAATCTTTAACTCCATACATAACTCCATGGTCTGTAAGAGCCAAGGCAGTCATGCCGTCATTTACGGCTTTATCTACCAAGCGCTTTATGCTTGCTTGTCCGTCTAGTAAAGAGTATTGAGAGTGAACGTGTAGGTGTACAAATGGCTGCATTTCAGTCTTATATATAATTGGTTGTTCTTTTTATTTCACACAAATATAAGTTTTTTATTGCTACTTTCAGTGTCGATTTTCAATTTCTTATCAACATATATTCTACCTGACATGGACTCTGTTAGTTGTGAGAGATTTAGCATCGCTATATTTTTATAGCAAGTTGAATAATAAAAAAGGCCGACTCTTTTCGAGTCAGCCTTTTTTCTATATTTAAATAGCATCTACATTTTAAATAATTATGCAGAAACTCTCTCAAGCCATTTCAACATAAACAACATTGTAAACATCGATATGAGACAAGCAGTTACAAACACCATCCATGTAGCCCAAATAGGAATGCTTTCATAGAATATTGTTCCAAATATCAATAGTTGATTACCTAGTGCAGTAGCACCAAGCCATGCCCCTTGCATAACACCTTGGTATTGTGGTGGAGCAACTTTTGATACAAATGAAAGGCCTAATGGGCTAATAAATAGTTCGGCAACTGTAAGTATAAAGTAAGTTCCAATTAGCAGTAAAGGAGTAACCCTCTGAGCATCTGCAAGTCCTCCCATTTCGGTAACTGCAGAAGCACTTGGTAAATTTAAAGAACCTAACGCCATAACAGCAAACGCAGTTGCAGCAATACCCATACCTATAGCAATTTTCTTTGGTGTGGATGGTTCCATGCCTTTCGCCTTTAACCAACCAAATAGTCCAATAATAATAGGAGTTAAGAATACTACAAAGAAAGGATTAAAGAACTGGAATATCTCGGCACCTTGAATAGTGGTAAATCCTAAGTCGATATTAATCATGCTTAGATTGGTATAGTCGTTAGCAAAGAATGTGAGTGTAACTCCATTTTGGTGAAACGAGAACCAGAAGAAAATAACAACCGCAAAAACTGCAAACAATGCGTATAGTCTTTGACGAACCTCATCAGTGCTCATTTCTACAATTACAGGCTCATCTTTTGTTCTTGCTTTAACAACTTTTTGTGCTGGGTCGGGTAGATCTTTTTTGTTTTTAAGCCAAATAACAACAGAAATCAACATTGCAAAAATTGCTATGCCAAATGCATAATGGAATCCTTTGTTAAATACATCAAGATACTGGTTGGCAAAAGCCATAAGGTCTGTTTGTACAGTAGTACTAACAGTTGTAGAAAGCTCTGCAAAACGTGCTCCTGCTTCGGGTGAAAGAGTTCCTTTGATATATCCGTGGCAAAGAGCTGGTAAGTCTGGGTTGTAAGCAAAACCATTGCGTTGAACCCACCAGTTACGAACACCTACTGCTAATAGAGGAGCAAAAAGTGCACCTACATTAATAAACATATAGAAGATTTGAAAACCTGTGTCTCTTTTGTCTGCATATTTTGGGTTGTCGTACATTTGACCCACTACAGCTTGTAAGTTTCCTTTAAACAAACCATTACCAAACGCAATAACAAACAGACCAAAACAGGTAAGTGTTAAGTATAATGCAAAGTTGGGAACAGGTGTTGGCGAAGGGATAGCAATTAGGGCATATCCTACGGTCATCATTATAAGACCAGCTAAAATAGTTCCTTTATATTTCTTAGTTTTATCGGCAATGAGTCCACCAACTAGTGCTAAGAGATAAATTAAGGCATAAAAAACTGAATAGATAATGGTTGCAGGAGTTTTTTCCAAACCAAATTTTGACATAAGGAAAAGCGAAAGAATCGCCATCATTATGTAAAAACCGAAGCGTTCGCCCATATTTGAAAGGGCAGCTCCAATTAATCCTTTAGGATGATTTTTAAACATAGATTGTGACTTAATTGGTTAGTAATTCTGTTATTCTCTACTATTATTATTATTAGTTGCAAATATAAAAACAATTTAATGATTTTCACTGATTTTTCATTTTTTCTCTTTCTTAAATCAATCGCTAATATCAACTTTAATGAATATAGTCAGTTAAAACTTAGATCATATATTGCTAATCTGTTGTATAGAGCAATATTAAAAAGATGTTTTATACAATTTTCTTGTTTCCTTTAGCTGTTATAAGTAAAAAAATAATTACATTTGTGGAGCTAATATACAAATATAGATTGAATTGGGATATTTAATATAATGCATGTAACTGCTGTTTATCTTTTTCTTTCACTAAAAGATAAAATTAGTTTTTTATGCTAAAAGTAAAAGGCACATTATAATATTAAAAGAATCCTGTCGAATATATTGATGGGATTTTTTTTTAATATGTACTATATAGCTGAGAAGATAAAATAATTAGCTCTTATCCCTATAATTCAATTATGTTTTTTGTCTTCCTTAAAGATTGTCCAGTATTGGAGATCCTGAGATATTAACATTGATAAAAACCCAAGATGAAACGTAGTTATATTATTGAACAAGCAAATCAGCTTAAAAGCATTTCGGAATATTACCTTTCGGTTAAGCTGCAAGAGATTGCGAAAATGACTGAAGAAGGAGAACATGTAATAAATTTGGGTGTTGGAAATCCCGATTTGCCTCCTTCTGAATATGTTGTTGATGAATTGTGTAAAGTTGCTTCGCACAGCGATATTCACGGTTATCAACCGTGCACTGGTATTCCTGAGTTGATACAGGCTTATGCAAACTGGTACAATAGGTTTTATGATGTTAAGCTATCTACCTCAGAAGTTCTTCCTATTAGTGGAACTAAAGAAGGGATTATGCAAATTTCGCTAGCATTTCTTAATGTGGGGGATGGTGTCTTGATTCCCAATCCTGGCCATCCTTCTTATACTTCCGTTTCAAAATTGCTTAATGCTACTATAATACCTTACGATTTAGTTGAATCAAACAACTGGCTTCCAGATTTTGAAGCTTTAGAAAAAACGGATCTTTCTGGTGTGAAGCTAATGTGGGTAAACTATCCTAATATGCCGACTGGTGCTAATGCAAGCACAGAGTTATTTGAGAAGTTGGTGGCATTTGGTGAAAAACATTCTATTGTAATTTGCCACGATAATTCTTACAGTTTTATTTTAAATAATAAGCCTTTGAGTATTTTACAGGTAAAAGGAGCTAAAGATATTTGTATAGAATTAAACTCTATGAGCAATTCTCACAATATGGCTGGATGGAGTATGGGGATGCTTGCATCTAATAAAAAGTTTGTGAAATGGGTGATAAAGGTTAAGAGTAATATAGATTGTGGACAGTTTAAACCAAAGCAATTGGCTACTATTGTAGCGCTTGATACTCCTATGCAATGGCACGATAACATGAATTTACTCTACGAACAAAGAAGACTTTGGGTCTATAAAATAATGAGTATTATGGGTTGCACTTATAATACTAATCAAGTTGGTTTTTTTGTTTGGGCAAAGATTCCTGATAATGAGAAAAGTAGTAAGGATTTAGTAAATGACTTATTATACAAAGCACGTGTTTTTGTAACACCCGGTTTTATCTATGGAAGTAATGGAGATAGATATATTCGCATGTCATTGGGTAGTTCGGCCACCAATATTAAAGAAGCTTACGAACGAATAGCTGATTTTTTAGTAAGCAGAAGTCAGTGATATAATATATGAAAGTAGAATCAATTCTGCTACCTGGTGTAGAACAAAAACGTCCACTTATAATTTCGGGTCCTTGTAGTGCCGAAACAGAAGAGCAGGTAATGCAGGTTGCAAGAGAATTATTCTCAATAGGGGTTAAGATGTTTCGAGCAGGCATTTGGAAACCCCGCACAAAGCCTGGAGGTTTTGAGGGTGTGGGTGTTTTGGGGTTGAAATGGTTGCAGCGTGTTAAAGAAGAAACTGGAATGTACGTTGCTACTGAAGTGGCAACTAAAAAGCATGTAAACGAAGCTCTTAAGCATAATGTCGACATGCTTTGGATTGGTGCTCGCACAACAGCTAACCCTTTTGCTGTTCAAGAAATAGCCGATGCATTGCAAGGTGTAGATATTCCTATACTTGTTAAAAACCCTGTGAACGCCGATTTAGAGTTATGGATAGGCGCTTTTGAGCGTCTCAACAATGCAGGTATTACTAGATTAGGTGCTATTCATCGCGGTTTTAGTACTGCCGATAATAATATTTATCGTAATCTTCCGCAATGGCATATCCCTATAGAGTTGAAAAGGCGCTACCCTGATTTACCCATACTTTGCGACCCCAGCCATATTGGAGGCGACCGTAATTTAATCCAAACTATTTCTCAACAAGCAATGGACCTTAACTTCAAGGGGTTGGTCATTGAATCGCATTGCAATCCAGATGATGCATGGAGCGATAGCAATCAGCAGATTACTCCCAGAGAGTTGAGAAATATTCTACAATTACTTGTCATAAGAGAGACAACTCAATCAACTGAGGATTTATCAAACCTACGTATCCAAATTGATGAAATAGATAACAGTTTGCTTGAGATGCTAAGTAAACGAATGCGAATATCTCGCGAGATTGGTGTTTATAAGGTTGACCACCAAATGTCTATACTGCAAACCAATAGATACAACGAAATTTTGAGTAAAAGGATTGAGCAAGCAATAAAAATGGGTATGTCAGGTGATTTTGCTAAAAGATTACTTGAAGCTATTCACGATGAGTCTGTACGTCAACAGATGGAAATTATGCATGCTGAAAACAAAGGTAATAACACTGATAAAACGTCAGAGCAATAATCCAAAATTATACTTTAGTTGATATTTACACTACTTCTACAACTTAGCACTCTTTTTTTTCAGATTAATTGCGTGCAATTTATTTAAATATTTTGTGTAATAAGTTAGCCTAACACACTTTTCTTCCTCTCAATATTTCTCTTTTCCCTGGAGGTCCAGGTAGTCTTTCTACAATAAATCCTGCCGATTGTAGCATTCTTCTTACTACTCCTTTGGCGCAGTAGGTAGTGATGATTGCGTTTTTGTTGCTCACCGCAAACAGCTTGTCAAATATTTGTTGAGTCCACATTTCGGGTTGCTTTTCTGGAGCAAATGCATCAAAATATATTACATCAAAGTAGTTGTTAGACTCTATATTGTTTGGGATGCTAAAGTCTGTCTCT
>CAJDVE010000185.1_pt1 | contig 9734 bp, 11 predicted proteins | sample 7391271 | NCBI WGS metagenome assembly CAJDVE01 (sample SAMEA7055701, study PRJEB34461) | soil metagenome | biome: terrestrial ecosystem; feature: Peninsula; material: soil | place: Antarctica | collected 2016
AGATTTTTCGATTGGAAACTGAACTGTGGCATACATTCCTGAAAGTATGCCAGAATCTGTTTTATCTAAAACAACTTTCACCAAATATTGTCCCCCAGTATTACTAGCAGAAGTGCTTACCTCTGTTATAGTTCCAGGAAGTTGAACACCAAGAGAAGCAACCGATACCTGAACCTCTGTTCCTGATTTAATTTTTGATATCTCTCGTTCTGGAACAGAAGCTGTTACTTCAAAGCTTCCTGGTCCTTCCACTGAGATAAGTGGGACTCCAGGATTGGCCATATCGCCTTCGTCAATATATTTATTAGTTATAACGCCACTAAATGGTGCACGAAGATTTGAATAAGCAAATTGCGATTCTACTTCATTTGTCATCTGTCTAGCACCCTCCAATCTAGCCTTCGCCATTTCGTAGCGTGCTTGTTGATCGTCTAGCTCTTTCTGTGATGCGCTGTTTTCTGCAAATAGATTTTTGAAACGCTGATAATCTTTCTCTGCGTTATTAAAAGCCGCCTGTGCTTCAGTTACACCTGCACTTGCTTGTGCTTTCTTTGCAGATAAATCAGCGTTGTTAATGCTAATCAACAACTGACCTTTACTTACCTTTTGTCCAACATTAACGTGAACTTTGTTTACAAAACCCATCATTCGTGTACTAAGAGAAGCACTATTAACAGCCTCAATCTTTCCGCTTGCAGTAAGAAAAGGAGTATTGGTTTCTGCACTAACAGAACTAACCGTAACAGCTACTGCTGGAGTTTTATCTATATTTTTCTCTTTTGAAGAGCTACCACAACTAGTAACACTAAGAACTGCAAGTAAAAGCAAACTTGTATATAAGAATTTCATATTGAAAAAATTTATTTATTATAATTCTGATTTATATATTCCCACAAGGCATTTCAAAACACTGCATATTAGACAGAATGACTCGTGGTAAATTAAAAAAAATTAGTTTGTTGTTAAGAAGTCAAGATATGCTAGAGCATAGTTATGTTGAAAAACAGTATTGAAATACTCCAACTGTTTTTGCGAGAATAAAGTCTCAGCCATAAGCAACTCCGTTGTTTTTTCAAGTCCCTCTTTAAATCTGTTTGTTCGAATACGAAGGGCCTCTTCTGATTGTTGAAGAGCGAGTTCTGTAAGATTCAAGTTGTTTTTGGCATCTTGATACATGCGCTTGGCTTTATTTAGTTCTAATTGACTTTCTGATTTGTAATCTTCTAATTCAAGACTTGCTTTTGTATAATCGGCTCTGCTCTTTTGTGTTTTACCTACTCGTTTCGATCCTTGAAAAATATCCCAACTAAGCGATACACCAACTAAATATCCATTAGAATCAGCCCCAAACAATTTATCGTCATACAGATCGTAACTTCCAAAAGCATTTAAACGTGGAAGAAACGACATTTTATCGGCCTTGTAACTCTGTTTGTAAGCATCTGTTGCAAATTGCATTGCTTGTATATCGGCACGACCGTAGGAAAGATTCTTATTAGAAATTAGTCTTAAAGAAACAGTTAAAGAATCTGTTGGCTTATATACTCCAGATACCTCTTCATTCATAAGAAAGCCAAGATATTCCGAGACATTTAAGCATATTGAAGTTGATTTTTTACTTCAGCTACACGAATCTCAACTGTTAAAACGTCTGATTGCTGCAGGTAGCCTTGTTTAAAACTATTGTTAGCCATGTTAAGGTTTTCTTTGGCAGCATTTAAAGCTGTCTCTAATACCTCTACACTTTTATAAGCTAGTTGCAACTGCATATAAGCTTTCTCAGTCTCTAAAGAGAGATAATTGCCGGTACGTTCCAACTGCATTCGCATTGCCTCCCATTTTGACTTTGCGGCCTTTCTTTGAAATATCCCATCAACATTGATGAGAGGTTGTTGCACTTCGAATGTAGTGGTAAACATATTAGTCTTTGATGGATTGTTTAAATTACTGGGATCAAAATCCGACTGATTCACAATTGCTTGATTTAGTTTAAACCCAAAAGCCATTAACGGACTATTTGTCGTCATTGCAGTGTGAGAAGCGGAAACATTTGGTAAAAAAACGGCATTCGTCTGATTAAAATCTCCTTTAGCAGAAAACACTTCTTGTTCACCTATTTTTAATTTGTTATTCTGTTGCGAAACTTTTTCCAAGACCTCAGCTTTGGAAATTGGCACTGTTTGCTGTGCAAAAATCATTGTCGGCAACAAGCACATAATGATAAATAACTTACTGATTTTCATTGTTTTTAATTTGCTTTATCTAGTTCTATAATCTTTTAAATAGCACGTATACATGAAATATTATGATAAAAAAGACGCGCACATGAACACATGAACACTTATTCATATACAATTGTTCACAAAGAGATCATTTAGAGCAAGAGAAACATTTTTTTAAATGAAAAGTTAGCTAAGTATAAGATTGCAAGTAATGAAAAACATGAAAGGAAAAGGCTTTTTAAAAGAAATTGGAAGAGTAATTAGAGCACAATAAAAGAATTGCGTGGTGCCATCTACATTTACTATAGGAGGGAGGATAACATAATTAGATAAGAGCGACTCTTCTATTTACCAATACCTTTTATCAACTCATCGCCCAGTTTTTTTGCATTAACTACATCATCTGGATTACTGGCATTCATAGGATATTCATTCTCATGAGGAAGTTCTAATACTAAACCAATAGGCACAACGTTAGGATTCTCTATTTTGTCTTTATTTATCATGTAGATATAAACCCAAAACTCTCTATCTCCCAATTTATCTAATGCTATTAATCGTAAGGTTCTGCCAGGAAACATTTTTACCGATTTTCGAGGTAACACCTCTGCTGTTTTTACAGAATCAACAACAATCTTTGGCTCATCTAAAAGGTTTTGAGTGTTAGCAACTGATACGTCTTCGAGGGGTTTAACAGTATCAATTACTTTTACCACCAAATCCGATGAATTATTAGATATGTAATAGTTATATGCAAAGCCAAGCGAGAAAATAACTAAGAGAACTATTGCAATATTTAACCACAATATAATAACACGTTTAGGTTTTCTCTTAGCGCTAACCATCTCTAAAGAAGTCTTTTTAGAAGCACCACTGCTTGTTTTCTGATTGATAGTTTCGTTTGTATTATCCTCTATCTGACTGTCTTTAATAGTAAACTCATCTATTTTACTTTCAGGAGTATCAGTGGCATCTGAAATACCTTCCATAAAAACGCCCTCATTAAGAGGTGTAGTTTCAAAATGAGCAAATGGTTTGTTTACTAAAGATTTTAGCAATTGTGCGGGAACAAAAGTAACGCGGCGATGAGCGGGTATTACTATCTTCTCTTGTGTGTTTACGTCAATGCTTTCTCGTTCCTGAATGTGGGTGAGCTTAAAGGTGCCGAAGTCTTTTATTTTTGTTAGCTCGTCTGTTGATAGGCCCTTTTCAATTAAATTAAACAGTTCAACAATAAAACTCTCTGCTTCCTCTTTGCTAATATCATTTTTAGCAACCAGAAGATCAATTATGTCTTGCATATTTAATTTACTACTCATAAAGCTACTTTATTTATACTTTTCCTTTAAAAGAGAAGCAGGTTTAAAGTTAACCGATATTTTTGGAGGAACAAGAAGTCGTTGTTTTGTTTGTGGATTAACAGAGATACGCTCTCCTAGCTTTCGAGTTTGAAAAACCCCAAAGTTAGGAATGGTTATTGTGGCATTGTCTGCCAATTGTGAATTGATTTGCTCAACTGTTTGTGCTAAAACTTCAGAAACCCTTACTTGTGTCCATCCTAAATTATCAGAAAGCTCAGCAACAAGTTCTTTGTTTGTCATGATTTTGGATTAGAAAATTTGTAGATTGTACCTTATACTATTGTTCCCATCAAATCAAAAGGCATTGCCGAAGTAATCTTCACGTTATAAAACGAACCAATCAATAAGTCTTTATCCTTACTTATAAGAACCTCACCATCTACATCGGGAGAATCAAACTCTGTTCTACCAATATAAAAGTCAGCAATTTCACTATCTATTACCACTTTAAGAGTTTCCCCTATTTTGGCTTCATTCACTGAAAGTGCTATCTCCTCTTGCACTTCCATTAGTTTACTCAGTCTCTCTTCTTTTACTTCGGGTGAAATATGATCTGTGTAGTTTTTATCGCAAAAAGTGTCCTCCTCATGAGAGTAAGGAAATGCACCTAAGCGCTCAAACTTCATTTCATTAATAAAATCGACCAATTCATTAAAATCCTCTTCTGTTTCACCAGGATGTCCTACCATCATAGTAGTTCGCAGATAAATACCAGGAACTTCAGCTCTTATAGTCTTTATTAATTCGATGGTATCCTCTTTAGTAATATTTCGTCGCATTTTAGTCAACATATTATCACTAATATGTTGTAGTGCGATATCTAAATATTTGCACACATTGTCGCGTTCACGAATCACAGGCAATAAATCCATTGGAAAATGGGCCGGATAGGCATAATGCAATCTAATCCACTCTACTCCTGGTATATCTGAAATACGTTTAACCAACTCTGCAATCTTCATCTCCTTGTAGAGATCGAGACCATAGTAAGTTAAGTCTTGTGCTATAAACTGAAACTCTTTGACTCCCTCTTGAACAAGATTACGCACCTCTTCTTCAATCTCTTCTATTGGACGCGAATTATACTTTCCTGTAATAAGAGGTATAGAGCAATAAGAACAAGTGCGATTGCACCCTTCTGATATTTTCAAATATGCATAGTGCGATGGTGTTGAAAGCATTCTGTCGAGCGAAAACTCTTGATTGTACGACTTGCCTAAATCAGCAATAATGTTTTTCCATGCAAACTTTCCATAGAATTTGTCCACTTCGGGTATCTCTAAAGCTAGCTCTTCTAAATATCGCTCAGAAAGGCAACCCATAACAAAAAGCTTCTTCAGCTTTCTCTTATTCTTTTGCTCTACAAAAGACAAAATCATATTAATAGACTCTTCTTTTGCATCACCAATAAAGCCGCATGTATTGATAATTGCTATTTCGCCCTGTGGATTGTCAGAGTCGTGCTCTACGGTATACCCATTTTCGAGCAACTGTCGCATCAACATTTCAGAATCGACTAAGTTTTTCGAACAACCCAGCGTTACAACATCTATTCTATTTTTTATCATTAAATATATCTCTGATTCTCTATTTATTCTCCAAAAAGCGAGTCTACAAACTCTTTTCTACGAAAAACCTGTAAGTCTTCAATACCTTCACCAAGACCAATATACTTAACAGGTATTTTAAATTGATCTGATATTCCTATCACTACTCCACCCTTTGCAGTACCATCTAATTTGGTAATTGCTAAAGATGAAACCTCGGTAGCAGCAGTAAATTGTTTTGCTTGCTCAAAAGCATTCTGCCCAGTAGAGCCATCCAAAACAAGAAGAACCTCGTTGGGTGTATCAGGCACAACTTTGCTCATCACATTTTTAATCTTAGTGAGCTCGTTCATTAAATTCACTTTATTGTGAAGCCTTCCTGCAGTGTCAATAATAACAACATCGGCATTGTTTGCTTTGGCTGAGCTAAGAGTATCGAAGGCAACTGATGCTGGGTCGGAACCCATCTTTTGATGGATAACCGGAACACCTACTCGTTCGCCCCAAATAACTATTTGCTCAACAGCAGCAGCTCTAAAAGTGTCTGCTGCTCCTAAATATACCGATAGCCCTCTCTGCTTAAATTGATGGGCAAGTTTACCAATAGTTGTTGTTTTACCAACACCATTTACACCCACAACCATTATAACATAAGGCTTTATATCTTTAGGGATAGAAAAATCTTCTAAATCTGTTGTATTATTATCAGTTAGCAACAATGATATCTCTTCTCGCAATATCGAGGTTAGTTCTTCTGCATTTAAATACTTGTCTCTTGCAACACGCTCTTCAATGCGTTCAATTATCTTTATTGTTGTTGCAACACCAACGTCTGACGAAATTAGAATCTCTTCTAATTCATCTAACACACTTTCATCAACCTGCGACTTACCGGCAACCGCTCGTGTAAGTTTAGAATTTACAATAACCTATTAAATAATTCACGACTTAACGTATTCATTGCATGCAACAAATACCATTTATCGTATAATACACAAAGCTACAAAATAGAAGACAAAAAAAATCCCCACATAAGAATGCAGGGATGTTTTTATATATTATTAACCGAAGTTACTTTTTAAAAAAGTCTTGTACTTGTTCATTTAGCACCATTTCTTCATGAAATGAATATGAACCATTGTCTGATTTCACCATTTTAATCACTTTAGAGTGACTACGTCCTGATGTTGATGTTTTATCGCGAAAACCCGCGGATGCTTTTTTTGCCATGGTTTATATTTTTTACTTTATTTCTTTATGTAATGTCATTTTTTTCAGCACTGGATTGTATTTTTTCAATTCCACTCGCTGAGTTGTGTTTTTTCGGTTCTTCGTCGTGATATATCTCGACGTTCCCGGCATTCCACTTTCCTTATGCTCAGTACATTCAAGTATTACTTGTATTCTGTCGCCTTTTGCTTTTTTTCCCATAATTAATGTGCTCCTATTAATTTAAGCTTTAAGATATCCTTTGCTTGCAGCTTGTTTAAGTGCAGCATCTAAACCTACTTTATTGATTATACGAAGACCTGCTGCTGATACTTTAATATCAATCCAACATTCCTCTTCTACCCAATACAGTTTTCTCTTAAATAAATTTACGTTGAATTTTCGTTTCGTTTTTGCATTTGAATGCGAAACGCTATTTCCAACCATTGCTTTTTTTCCTGTTATTTGACAAATTTTCGCCATGGCTATATTATCTGTTATATTATTATCTCGTTTATATTCTACTCTTTCCACGAAATCAGGGCGCAAAATTAGCCATATATTTTTTATCTACCAAATAAATTGATAAATAAAATTCATATAACTGTTTTTAAATCTTTGTATTGCCCTTATTTTAGCATCTCAAAGCTACTTTGAGACAGAAAGTACATTCTTTAAATCGTTGTACAATTCATTCAAAAAGTACAATGTTCCTTTTCTTAAATTCTCTTTCAACTCTTTATCGTTTGAATTTGAATTTATCGCATTATCAGTAATCATCTCTTCGGCTGAAGATAGTTTTGGGAAAAAACTTTTATTCTTATCTCCATCCTGATAAGTTACATCTCGTATAATCAATACACACCCTGCATTAGTGATAGAAGCATCAAAACGATAATTCATCATCTTCTTCAAACGTTCGCCATCGCTATTTTTAGGTAGCAATAGTTCAACTTTTGAACTCACTGTAATGCTTTTATCTTTTTCATTGAACCGAATACCAGATAAAAGAGGATTGCCTGCATAATTATCCTTACCCCATTTATAGAGCAAAGAATAAATCTGATCTTCACTTAGCCCCTGGTGAGTATGAATAAATTGTTGAAAAACAACTTTCCCATTTACTTCCGGAACAGTTGAAAAAACATTTTCGTCTTGATTCTGAGCACTTCCAGCTATAATAACTGTGAGTACGAAACCAACTATTAATAAAATTCTTTTCATTTCTATTAGTTCTAAAATAATTAATAAACCCGTTCTTAGTAATGGATTAGACTACAAACGTACTTAAAAGATTAATGTGATACAAATAACTTTAAAAAAAACACCCGTTATATTTTATATATCAGCTAAAAACCTTTACTTTTGCATCTGCAATTTAAAACCCTTTTTATTTTAATATAGAATGTCGAAAAAACAAAAAGAAGCAACTGCTGAAACAAACTTAGAAAACATTAATGAAGTTCTAACAAGTTCGGAACAGTTCATAGAAAAAAACCAAAATGCCATAATGATTGGCTTAGGTGTTATAATAGTAGTGGTATTGGCCGTTTTAGGTTACCACAACCTGTACAAGAAACCTAAAAACGAAAAAGCGCAAGCAGCCATCTTCAAAGGTGAACGCTATTTTCAAAATCAACAAGACTCTCTTGCTCTTTTTGGTGACGGAAACGACTACATAGGTTTTGAAGAGGTAATAAATAAATTTAGTGGAACAAAAACTGCTGACCTAGCTAAAGCTTATGCAGGCATTTCGTACAGCCGCTTGGGCGATAACGAAAAAGCACTGAGCCATCTAAACAAATTTAAAGGTGGAGACAAATTAATTACTCCAGCAATTTCCGGTGCTGTTGGCGATGTATACATGAATATGGATGCAAGCGATAAAGCTGCCAATCAGTTTTTGAAAGCAGCAAAAGCAGCCGACGACAAACTACTTTCTCCAATCTATTACAAGAAAGCAGGATTGGCCTACCTACATGCTAAGAATTTTGACAAAGCAATTGAGATATTCGAAAGCATCAAGAAAACTTATCTAAACTCACCCGAAGGGCAAGAGGCAGATAAGTATATTGAGCAAGCAAAATTGAGCAAGTAATAAGTTATTAATCTTTTTTTGTATTAAAACTCATGTCAACATTATTAGAAAAAGAACGCACACAAAACACACCTCTACCTGCTGGTAAAAACAAAGTAGTGGGCATTGTTGTGTCGGAGTGGAACGCTCCAATAACCGAAAGCTTACTAAAAGGAGCAACTGATACACTTATAGCTGCAGGTGTGGAACAGAAGGATATAATTATTGAATATGTTCCTGGTACGGTAGAGCTTACATTTGGAGCAAAAGTGCTTATCGAAGAAACATTGGCACATGCTGTAATAGTTTTGGGTTGTGTAATACAAGGCGACACTCGTCACTTCGATTATGTTTGCGATAGTGTTACACATGGCATTACAGAACTAAACTTACAATATCCAACACCTGTTATATTTGGAGTACTCACAACAGATAATTTAGAGCAAGCAGAAGCTCGTGCTGGTGGTACACATGGCAACAAGGGCGAAGATTGTGCTATTGCAGCACTAAAAATGATTGCACTGCAAGAAAAATATACTATCTAATTTAAATTGCGAAAGTAGCTCAGTTGATAGAGCATTAGCCTTCCAAGCTGAGGGTCGCGGGTTTGAGTCCCGTCTTTCGCTCTTATTTTAAAGAACACTATAGAGTTAAAAACTCTATGGTGTTTTTTTATATCTTATTTTAACAAGCAGCGTTGCTGCAAATAACATCCCAACTAATAATGAGTAACCTGTAACTTTATGTGTTCTGACGTGCTTTTCCTATTAAGTAAAGTGATAACACAATTTAATTACATCAATAGCAAAGAATTTATTAGAGCAATTAGATGCTACTATATTTACAAGAGCTTATCAAGCATTGTCATCCCCAAATGAAACCTTTCTAAACAAATCTACCGTGGTGGAAAAGTAAATATCTCATGAAACTTCCATCCACCACGGTGGATTTGTCAAGTAAGAGATAAACCTCACTTTTTTCGATGGCTTTTTGCCATTTATGTCACTTTCCTTGTTTTGTTCTTCTTTTATTTCACATTCATATCACAAAAGTGTATTTCACTAGGCAGAATTCTTTTCTTAATTCCACTTTTTACTTTTTCATGCTGCAAATTCTACTTTCAGGGCATAAATTTTGAATATTCTACAGAAAAAGCATCATTTATTCTTTTCTAAACAAATCAACCGTGGTGGATTCAACTTTCGAGATACTTTTGTCAAATCGACCGCGGTGGATTTGTTTGGGAACAGTTGAAAGCTATTTTCATGGTCGTTTAAGAGTGTTCGATAATATTTTTCAATTACCAATTGCTATTGCT